>Ga0123354_10006168_pt1 | contig 17724 bp, 9 predicted proteins | sample TergutLab28metaG_2_FD_97872 | JGI IMG/M metagenome (GOLD analysis project Ga0123354, IMG submission 97872) | Labiotermes labralis P4 segment gut microbial communities from Petit-Saut dam, French Guiana - Lab288 P4 | ecosystem: Host-associated > Arthropoda: Insects > Digestive system > Gut ...
AAGATGGACGTATTAACGTCTGAAACATGTTGAGCAGTAGATAATAAAGCAAGTGTCATCTAGTTGGTCAACCTTTATTCAAATATCAAGATGATGCACGGTCCAATACGCATAAGATTCACATCCTTTGTTGTTCTTAATGCATTGCGGGGCTCTTGGGTCCTATTAACACCAGTTTAATAATTCTTAATAATTAAAAATATTAGGTAAAGATAAAGCAATTCCTGTACAATCCTGGGGAGACCCTGAGGTTTCCAGGAGCCTGAGGCTCGCAGATCTCAAGACAATCGACGTATGAAGGTGATAAGTTTGTCAGCTGTACACACTGGTAGCCTTTAACCCAAGAAAATATTTTTGGTGCTCATTGCTGTTGAAGGCTGAGTCGACCCCAGGGCCACAGTGTGGCCGGAAGGATTATGTCAATGAGAAATTTCAGTGACCCCATCGGGAATCGAACCAGCGCAATTCCTCAAACAACTGTGCCACCGTCTGCCTCCAGAATGTTAATAGAGTGATAGCACGAAGGGTGATAGAATGGCTGGAACTTACAACACATGTGCAATATGAGATTGCGCACAGCGTCTGGTTGGAGCCAAGTTATTCCATGCGGACAGACGGACGAACGTACAGACGACGAAACTAATAGTTTATTTTCGCACTTTTGCCAAGGCGCCTAATAACTTAATGACTTGAAGAAGTAATTTCCCCTGAAACCACACTTTCAGAGAGACGTTCCACGTTATAAAAGCCTTAATTACTTCCACCAGACAAAAGAATGTACAGTTCCTTACAATCCTTGTTCAGAATTCGTCTTAGTTCCTTGAGGTTTTCGTACGTCAGAAAAAAAACAAGCTTAATTTGTCAGCATACTGATCCACTTGGCTCGTGTAACAGGTGACACAGCATCTCGATCCAGGGTGACTATGAACTAATCAGTTTCTTAATTTCATTGGGTGAAATTTTCCCATAATATGTACATTCTTTCTCACAAAGTCTTCTCTCAACATCAGTTAATAAAGTCTAGTTCTATCACTGCAGTCTTGTCAGTGTTACATGCTGTTGCTCCATAGTTTGCAAAAAACTAATAAATCCTTTAATCTACATGACAGCCACACCCAGCTTCATTTCTCCGGATGGCAATGTCACGCTTACAGTTTTCACTGTGAACGGAAAGTCACACCACGCAACAGTCGAACAAGAAATTAAAAAAATAAAAATAAAAGTGATGCCTTAGCTCACTAGGGTCTAGTTTTAGTTTTTCACCTACAAGTCAGCGAAACATTCGAGGACTTAAACGAATACATTTCTAATAAACTTTCTCTGGTAACGGACTGATTGTACATTCGAAACTCGTTTTCTTCACGGCATCAGGCACAGGCTGTGGAACAAAGTGAGTCTCGCTCCATATTTATCGCACTTTCGGTGAATCTACGAATATTTCGAAGAATGAAATTGAATTGTATCTACCCTTCGCAGCATCTCCAAGCACTAAATTTAAGTTATGGCTGTCAAGTTTTGTCAAATTTGATCTGGAATTAAAACGAAGAATATGCGCCAGTAGGCCTTTCGAATCTGGGTTTATCGTATGCTCGAAACCTACATTCAATAATATGAAAGCCAAATTCGTTGGTTGTAGCAAGGGAGGATGTGACAGATCATTTAGAGTTTGTTCCTAAACCAGAATAAAGTAAATAGAATTCTCAGTCACACTGACGCCCTCCGTATTTACGTTAGCTTATCGCAGAACAAGTGACACTTGCTCCTGGTGACTCATGTCGCATGTAGAGTCAAGAATAATTCAATAATATTTTCCAAATTTTATTTAATCTACAATTGCTTTTTCCTTCGAAAGCCATAATTGAAATTATCGCGTTCTGGATACCAGAACCGATAAAATTGCCATGTATTTATTCGAAGCTGATCCGAAGTACTTACTGCAGCACTGCGGGCTGTAACTGAGATAACGTTACTCTTAATCCCGGAAGAGTGACTCTGCCCTCATCGTGAGCCTTGCGTTTCTTTTCGCGGAATGCCAAACAAGGTTCGGCTAAATACTTCACCAGTCTAATGGCGCGAGCCAAGATGCCTGACCGATGTTCCTTGTCTTTATTTTGTCAACATGCGTTCATCTATTTGTGCATTTTGACACCACGTATTTATTTCACTACAGTTAGCTAAATTTAATATGTAGATATGTGTACAGTGTTTTGCCGGGGAGGCCCGAGGGAAAGAGATAACTAGGAAGACCTAGGAGTAAATGGGAGGATAATATTAAAATTGATCTACAAGAAGTAGGATATAGAAGTACGAACTGCATTGATCTGGTTCAGGAAATGGACAGGTGGCTGGCGCTTGTGAATGTGGTGATGAAACCTTTCGGGCCCCATAAAATGCATGAAATTTTTCGAATAGCGGAGGAAATGTTAGCTTCTCAGGAAAGACTCTGCTCCATGGAGTCGGTCAGTCGGTCAGTCAGTCAGTCAACCAATTAGTTAGTTGGTGACTGGTTAGTTAGTTGATTTAAAATATTCTCATCTGACATTTCGTGAGATCCCAAATTTTCACTGAGGCGTTTTCAATAATGAGTGCCTTTTTTACAAGTTTATTTTTGAACCGTTCAATTTGCAGCAGAAGCAAAAAAAAAATACGTTAACCTTTTTTGAGCAAATTGTATATTTATTTGTAAATTTCCGGTTCAGCAATTTTAGGGTCAAGGTTATGTCAGAAAATTGAAGTTCGAAAAATCAGACACAACCTAATATTCGCGAAAGACCTCCTCCTCCTCCTCCCTCCTTCCTCCTTCCTCCTTCTCCTCCTTCTCCGTCTTCTCCGTCTTCTTCTTCTTCTTTTTCTTCTTCTTCTTCTTCTTGTATCACCACAAATGAGGCTGATCTTGACAACAGGCAAGCTCCCTTCACCCTTTCTGTGTTTGTCTTCCTGTAATGTGCCTCCTGTATCATTTGTTCTTTTCCTTCTTCACATCAAGCACTTTGCGCCACTAAAGGCCAGTTTGTATGAAAGGGACTGTCCCAAATCTGCCTGCCGACTGTGCGCTGATCTATCCCTTCTCTAAAACCTTAGATAGCTACATTCCCACTTGAATTACACTGTGAGACCGAGTTTCATTCAAACATCCAGGAATGTGCTGCTACCGAACACTGACAGTATCGCCATGGATCGCTGTGAAAGTGACTTCTCAAGACCGCGTTCCGACACAGCACAGCGCAGTCAGGACACGGTCCTGCATGTGTTCATTGAAATGCGGCGGTCTGTGGATCCTCTGTGGGCGACCGTGGAAGTTCTCCAGGCGATGTGCGAACCGACCGGCTGCCACGCAGACTCGCGAAAGTTTTTTTGCAGAATGCCTATCTGTCACAAGTAAAATTTAATGTGGGGTGAATTAGCACTTCTGGCTACCACGCAGACTTTCACAAAGGACTCTGAGTTAAATGCTAGCAACAATGCAGTATCGGAGCACGACAGGAACACGCTCATGTGTGAACTATCGCAACAAGGCACGTTCGGCGCACGGATGGTGGACCGTACGGACACATTCCTGCATGTCTGAATTATTCGTTACGTTTCAAAATGCCTTCTGCATCATCCCTTCTTTTTCTCTCATCCCTCTGTGCTAACCATGACTGATGAAACTACAAAAATTCAGTTACTAGGAATTCGTAGAAATATTAGCTCATTTACAATACTGTAGGAAAGAGGTCATGTTAACCCACGAGTTAATTCTCTGTTACATACGAGTCAAACTGTCTTTTGTCACCGACCACAAAAGAGGTGAACTCTTTTATTGTGTCCAGTTACAATATGAACCAAGCCACCCCATAAGGCAAAGAAACAGAATGGAATCCACTGGCAGTTGGCTTGATATTCTCCCTACTTGCCAAAGTTTTCTCCAGAAAAATAGTTCCATTTACTATACGTAGATGCACAGGTCAGTTTCGCAGCGGAATAGTAAAATGCGTCTTGAAGGATTCGAATGTTCTTAAGACTGCAAATCATATCCTATTTATGTCCCATTTCCGGTTATATCTTATGTTACGATCGCTTAAAACTAACGTTTTAAATACAATTTCTGTTCCTTGTATATCGCTGCGCGGGACCTGGGGCGGTCGACCCGCTTGTCTCACGGCAGAGACTCAATAGCAGACCAAAAACGCTTGGGAATCCCATACTTGCGTAACTGACAAGATAATATTAAAGTGTACCTTAAATTGAAAGGGCATGAATATGACGAATGAATATATGTGGGTCAGGACAAAAACATGGACGTGATTTCTTGAATACGGTGATGAACCGTGCTTTTTCATAAAAATCGGGACTTTTTGTTTTCACTGAAACACTATCAGGTAGTCATAAGTGGCGCTGTAATTGGAGGTTTCTGATAAACCATTTACGTACATTAAGACTAAATTCATTAATTTTATTTCGCGAATAGTAAAGGAGTGAGAGGAATTCAAGAGTAAAAAAATCAGGTTTTGAGGTTTTGCTTTGAAATTGCTTTGCTGAAAATTAAAAGGGTACTTATAATATGCAGCCTAATAAAAAATCTTCATATTTCAAAGTTTGAGCGGCAAAAAAAAATCCGTGTTTTCCGATATATTTTTATACAGCACTATGAAATTTATCTTTGCAGGGAAGACTTAGTTTGCTTTCTACATGGCAGGAACTTAAGCCTAAAAATTTCGTTAGATCAATGTAATATTTTAGAAGGGGTAGAGAGATTTTGTCTGCTCGGAATGTACATAGGCCCTTGTTGCTACTGAGAGGGGTTACATACATTTGCATAATCCGTCAATTTACTGAGGACATTTTTTGAAGGGGCGAAAGTCTCACATGAAGGGAGGTTAATCCATCTAATTGCAGTGCTGGCCAGATCCAGCAGGCTACTTGCTAATCCGGTGCGGCGCGTGCAGCCGACCGGTCGCGCACGTGTGGCGCCGACTGACCACTGACCACTGCTGGCCACTGCGGCACGGCCACTCCAGCGAGTGTCCAGTGTCAGGTGGTTTTGTATGGCATCACACTGCTATAGAAGTCAGTAGGTCGAGCCGCTGAGTTCATAGTCTGACCTTTCCGCGTTGACAACACGGTATTCGTTATGGGTAAGAAATCTCTTTACTGTCTCCATATTTAGTGTAGGGTATGCAGTGTTATAGCCCACAAGTTCTGCTCTGCAGATAGATGCAGTATTCATGTTTCAATTCACACCGTTATGTTACAACATGAAATCGACATAACATCAATGAGAACCATCAAAACCAAAACCCAATAAAACCCACATATAAGTTAATTAATTAATTCATTGCTTAGTTTTTCTTATGACAGGCCCATAGCCTCTACCGCAGAGTGCGATCTTTTGTTTCTTCTTTAAAATTTTTAGTATCTTCTGGTTTCCATCAGGTATCTAGTAGCTGCTTACGTCTTGTTCCTCGCCTTCCCTTCACCTTTATACTTCCTTCTATCTTTCCTTCAACAACGTGTTCTAGAAGGCAGTTCCCACTCAAGCTGTGACTAACCCAATCACCCTTCCTTATTTCCATTGCATGTAGGATATTCCTCTCATCCTGGGCAGTAGATAATATTGCGTAAAATAATATTCTACGCATCCTCGTTGTACTTTAGCTTGCTCAAGCTAAATATAGGTGTTTTATCTAGCCGTGCAATCTTCTCCGCGTAATAAAATTCCTGCTGGTGATAGCCTTTAACTTCTAGGCACCATGCATTCTATATACAGGACAGGCGTGCCGCTAACCCCCAGAGTACGCTTTTTATATGTTTAGTCAACAAATATACTTAATTATTTTTTTAGACTTTCTCTCCCCATCTTCGTTTATTCCTCAACAAAATGTCGTGTATTTCCTAATGTTACTCTTCTTGGTTCATAAAATATTCACATTTTACATAAATGGTGTACTAAACTGTAAATGTCCAGCTCCAGGGCCAGAGGGTTAAAGGCCCAAAAGTGTAGACTCGGTTATTTTTACCTGTAAATAGAAGCCGTGTTTTGTTATTATTTATATTTTATTAATTCAGTGAATGCAAAATGTTCAGAAACGGCCACAGCATACGATCTCAAAAACCAGAGGGCAAAAATATGAGATATTAAATTGTTCAAAACATTCGAACTGGGTTTGGCACCGTCTGCAGGTGTCCTACCAAATCAATCAGCTTAGTACAGTTTTCATTCCTGTCCTTTGGGATGCTTTATTAGCCCATATTGGCTCGAGCTGTCAGCAGAATGCTAGATACAATCAGCCAGTTCCTTCGGAACGTGGACATCTACCAAACCAGACGATATCACATCCCAGAGAACGACAACTCTGATCATAACGCAGTTGGACCTAGTTAGTGTCTTAGTCACCGAGAAATGCCTTTGGAAAATTTTGCAACGACTTAGAGAAGTACCAATGTGACGCAGTAGTTTACTAATCGTAAAAAACAAGTAAACATTTTGCAGTGGAACCTGTCTATAACGGAACGACTAGGGACCGAAATTTTTCCGTTGCAGGCACGTTCTGTTTAATACAGGTACTTAAGTGCTGATCCTCAGGACGTTATATTCTAGGGAATGTGAACGTTTTTCGTTACAGACAGTCTTCCTTGACGCCCACATTCCGTTTCATACGGGTTTTACTATAATGCTCTCCTTTACCACACGGATTATATCGTGACTATGAAGGGCGATGGCCGCGGAAAGAGATGGCAGAATCGTGGCTTATTTTGCTTAGGTGATATTCGAACCAGTTACCTCAGGAATGTTACACACTTTACACTATACCTCACAGGTAAACGTGACTCGTAAAATGGGGTTAACAGGCAAAACGAAGCTATGACCTTCAGAGGGAACTTACGTACTGGACGAAGCGAAATGGCCACACTTACTTCCCAGCCGCCTTTATTCCCATATTCATTTTGGACAGTAGGCTAGGAAAACCCTAGGAGTGTCGTGGGAGCGTTCATGAATACAATAGTTTTTTGTCTCTACAGAGGTGTAAATAGAGACGGAGCAGCCTGCAATGGATCCCTGCCAAATGAATTCACGCTGCAGTTTTCTGGGTTATTTAGCACTTACTTCTTTTGGAATATTACGGACGTTTCGGAGGAAAATACGGTTTCATCCTCGGGATGTTCGGCCGATCATAGTGCCTCCAATCAGAACCTACACTCAAGATCCGGACAGTAGGTTACTATGCAACGCAAGTAACCGGCTACCAAACTGCGCCATATCATAACAGAACACAACAATAGAACAAGCACTGCTGCGAAGACCTGTGAACTCGCATCTCTTGAGGCAGTTATTGCAGATTAGAGAGAATCGAACCAAAGTTCGTGGCTTCAGCCAACGGCTAATCCCACCTGCAAGGACGCTGCAAGATAAAGACGATTGATAGCAGTACATCCCGCCGCATTCCTTTATAGCAAATACACCTTCCCAATCCCTGGGTCCAAACACAGGTGATGACGTCAGGCATGGCCTTCTAGAAGAATGCAAGACTCTGGGATCATTATGTCCGGCCGGTGGCAAGCCAAGGCCATTGCGAGCGGCCCGTGAGCTGATGAGCACAGTGTAAGACATAAACAGCGGGGCTCAAACCCAGGAATGTGCCGCACGCACCGAGGAGGTCTAGATAACGGTGAGGTTTCAGACCGGTATTAGAACTGGAGGTTCCCAGTTCGAAGTTCTGCTGCCTAGAGGTTTTTCATTGTTTTCCTCAGGCAAATACCAAAATGGTACATCGATTAGACAACAACTACCCTATTGATTATTTCAAATTCATTCTTTACAAATCGACGCTAATTTATTTGAAACTTTGACGACTTCCTAAAATAAACAAGACAGGCATTGTACTGTACGTATAACGTAACATTGACGCACTTTTGCGTATACATTGTTGCCGTGGAAAAGCAATAAGGATTGCATATTCTCTGTGTGTGTCTGTAGCCTTATTCATCCGGCATGAACAGCATATTTGCCTTATTATATTATCATCTGCGGCCTCTCCGACTCTACCATATTTTTTCCACTTTATCTCATAAAGACAAGATTTTCGGGAAAAAGGTTATTGAACAAAAAAGTGGTTTTTTTTATTTTCTCTACAAATTTTGTCTAAAAAGAACTGAGCAAGATATCACAAATGTACACAGGTCTTTGTGTAAAGTACCCGATATTCTTGTCAGATTTTAATGAAAATTGAAATTCTCGACAGATTTTCGAAGAATAATCAAATTTCAAATTTCATGCAAATCCGTCCAATGGGAGCCGAGTTCTTCCATGCGGACGGACGGACGGACAGGCGGGCAGAAAGACAGACAGGCGAATATAACGAAACTAATAGTGACTTTTCACAATTTTGCGGCTGTGTGTGTGTGTGTGTGTGTGTGATATATATAATGACAAGCAGTATTCACACCACAAAACAGCAGATACGTCTTTTGGAAATTCAGATCCCGGATAGCAAGATATCTGTTGGAAAAAAGTTGTGGTGATGAGACAAAGTTGTTCCTGTGCTTAACTCTCAGGAAACAAAGGCGTGTGTTAGCAGTACAGTACATTTCCACGCATTAACTTAACAGCTCTGTAAGGGGAAATGACAGACTCACGATCCGGCTACTTCAACCCCAAGAATATAGTCCCGAAACCCATTTCGCAGCAGGCTCAGTAGACTCCACAGCTAGTCTCAGCAATGTGGTCAAGAAAATATCTGTCCCTACTAGATTCGGGTGCGAATTCCCCGTCTGTCCAGTCTGTAGTCTAAGCACTGTACTGACTGAGCTAGTCCGACTCCCACACCAAACAATATACGTGAAATTTCGGGTTTTTTTGGGCCATTTAACTCGATATTCAACTAACAGTAGTTTCGAATCAATCAACCAACCAAATCGCACACCAAGAAACAAAAAAATAAGTGCGAGAAAAATGAAGACTTCATCTAAACCGCAGTGAAAGCCTAAAAACTCACAAACAAAAAAAAAATCGAACAGCTAATTTACAAATAAAACTCTTGAAGCAAAGAAAGCAAATCACAGTTAATAAACGAAGCAGCTTGTACTTTGGACTGCTTGACCCTCGATGATGGGAACGAACCGAAACGTCGGTGACTATACACGGCGTAACATTCAAGACGAACGAAGATCTCATTATATCGCGTCCGAAAGCTGAAATAAGGCAAAGAAAGCGAAAGAAACAACAAACCGATCAAATGAAAACGAATAAAACATATCTACCAAAACATGCGCATAAAAAGGTGTCGTGGATTACGTACAAGATCGTTGTTTCTGAAATAAAACCTCTCCGAAATTCTCACGAACTAATTTATACCGGGAATCAGAGCACAGCACCTGGGTAATGGGTCAGTGGAGAGCATGTAACAAGGGCACAGTTGCAGTGGCCTTACGGCTCACTTCGGCATCTCTCTCCTTGCAAGTGAGAGCCTAAAGGAACGATATCCGCAGCTAGTTGGCGCCTGCAGCAATGTGACTGTTAGCTGCTACGGCAGGAACAAAGGACCTGCGCCCGCTTATTAGCAGCTTCGTTCCGTTCCTGGAAACACACAGCTTTCGGCTACGTTCCGTTTCTTTCTGCTGTCCGCAACAGCCGCTTCGAAGATAGAACTTCTAGCACTGTTTAACGACGGTCGTACGTGCTGCGAGGCGAAATGCATCGATTTCGCTCCATAAAAATGAACTTTGTTCGAGGTGGAAGCAACAGTTTCTTCTGTAACTTTGGCGTCACTGAGCAATTGAACCTATCTGATATCCTCCGCCATTAGAACTTCAAATTTCACGTACTTTAAAACTTTGTTTTTTTTTTCCCCCTGTACAAAGTCCTTCAAATTAATGCTTAATGTATAGCAACTTTATATGGAATCTACACATTTCGACTTCCTTGAATATTTTCGAGATTTGTGCAGTTTTTACTCGCTTCGGTGATTTCGTTCAATGGTCAGAATGTGAGGGTGTGAATTGGGTGTGTCTGGTTGTTGTGAACAAGGCAGTAGATCTTTGAATTCCATACGAGAAAATTACTTCTTAAGGCACTGAGCACCTACTAGAACCGGGGTGCTGATAAGTCCTTAGCCCAACCAGGAAGAAAACAAGCTCGGAACCATGTCAGGGACGCGCGCGGTTTCAACAACATCGAGACGCAATCTGTCATCAAGTTCCCCCCCCCCCCCCACAAGGCAAGGTGCCGAAGGAAATTCACGCCTTACTGACAAAAACATTAGCTTTTTCCTTCCTGGTCGGGCTAAGGACTTATCTGGATCCTTGTAACTTCTCAAAGCGTGCCTACACATGGAGTTACATTTAGTGATATCGTCCAGTAATGGAGGATGAGTGAAGTCGAAAATCCGCGGTCACGCCGTCGGATAAGCACATTACTGTGTTCACAAAATCCCACACTTTAATCCTATTTGATCCATCTTACAATTTACAAATTTCCCCGGTGTAGGCTTTTAAAAGGTACAAAAACCATGATTTGTCGCTCTGCACATCCTGAAGGTATATTTGTGGAGCAGAGGCATATACGCACTCCTTCTTAACCTCGACCCTAGAAAACTGGAAAGGACCCTAGAAGCATGCGAAAGGTCACCACTATGCCCCGGCAGATTTAAGCCGGTTGAGAACGGCGGTTTTAATGGACAGCTAGACTGTGTGGCCTACAGAAATTCTACAGAATTTAGAGACCAATCCCTGGCCCTGCCGATATTCGAGCCCCCAACCGTCCCTCTCGTTGCCTAGTCGTTATACTGATGTGCTGCCTCTTGGTGCAAACTTTTGACGTAGACCTGTGTTATTTGGCAACGCTGTATGTTGCTGTGATTGTACAGACGAATGAAAGAATACGCAGTTTTGGTGTAATGATAATGACAGCAGAAAACCGAAATACTCTGAGAAAAATTTGTCTCACTACCACTTTGTCCATCATAAATTCCAAATTGACTGGGTTGGAGTCGAACCCTAGCTTTCGCTGTGAGAAGGCGAAAACTGCATAAACTAAGTTCAGCGGAGTATTAGGAAATACGAGCCAGTAATAAACAATTCAGAACAGCTGATATGGTGGCTTCATTGCTGATTTACAATTGAAGTCAGTCGTCTGAACACGCAGTTCTTCTGGGATACATTTTAATATCGTCCATTTAAGCCCGACCTCTAATTTCCTTTGGAGGTTTTCCAGCAAATACTGCACCTATCTCTCATTTCGCCCTTGGATTCTACATGCACGGCTCATCTCTATATTTAATACTGAACGAAAATCAAATTGGGAGCCGCGACAGAATGGAATTGCAAGTGCCGGAAATTGCGTCATCACCGGCCTGCCGAGGGCTGAACGTGCAGATGCATTGCGAGCTTCGCTGTTCACGGAACAAAGCGAGTTCAGTATTTGTGCTGGACGCAGCCAATGCAGAACTGAGTGCCGGTTCATCTTAAACCAGGGATGTCCAAAATGTTTTTTGACAAAGGGTCATAACTCTTATTGTGAGCTAGTTCACGAACTGAACGTGTAAAAATTATAATCAGTGGTAAAATTAAGCCCAAAATTATTGTGTGGTTTCGTAGCATATACATGCATATATAATTTTCAAAAGATGGCGTAGGCCACGGGTTTAACACTCCTGTATTAAACCACTAAGGACAATAAACATGTCTGTATGTTTATATTAGGGCCAAATCAATGAAAACATATGGGAGAGTGGAGGTAAAGATCCACACATTCCTGACTCGACATTATATGGTAGTGTGTGAAGAGCTTCACGACCTGGAAATCAGTCTCCAGTACTTATTGCATAGGTGGCTGAACGCTGTACGAAAGAGACAAATCTCTGTAAACCCTCCGGGAATCACACTACATTTCTTCGTTCGTCAAGTCTGCAGTTCATTCACTGTACTAACAGAGCTATTCCGACTGCCATAAATCAAAATATAGTGAAATGTAATCCTTAACAATGAAATATTCAGATATATTGGTAGGTAAAATCAAGAATTCTCACCCATATGTTTCAAAGCCTTTCTTTACTCACTTATTTGTTTATTTATTTATTTATTCATTCATTCATTCGTATTTTTATATATCTGTATTTTCTTTTAAGCGTTCGTGCACGGTTCATTTTCATTACTTAACACAAGCCCACAAAACCCAACCGCGGTCTTCATCTCACGCGACAGGACTCCCAGGGTGAAAAACGGCAACTTGCTCATTCTGCAATAAAACGTCTAAACTATGTCTTTTCTTTGTACACTTACACTGTAATATTTATTTAATTGTAACATTTATTAGGCCAAAACAATAATATTAAGGGAAAAACGCTTTTGGATTAAATGTTATTGTGTTGATTTTTTGTTTATATTTTGCTGACCGCATCTCAGTATAATCCGAGTAATTAACCAACTTAATGCACAAATTCTTGTTTTATAATAGGTTTATTATATGCCTCTACATGTTTCGAGCAAAATGTGCTCATCATCAGGAGGTCAATATTGTATTAAACAGCCTCTGGTATCATCACACCTGTAGGTGGCCATCCGGTGCACAGGTTGAGAGAGGACCTGTGCACGGGACGGCCACCTACAGGTGTGATGATACCAGATGCTGTATAATACAATTTTGACATCCTCATGATGAGCACACAGTCCTCGAAACATGTAGATGCATATAATAAACTTATTATAAAACAAGAATTTGTGCATTAAGTTGGTTAATTGCTGAGGTTATTGTGTTGAGTTTAATATTTTTTTTTAACTCGCATGAATTATGGACGCACATCATTTCTTTTATATAGAAATTAACATTTACGATTTGACATCAATAAGGACACGCAATCAGTAGAGCTTACCTAACATACGGACCGACAGTGTTCACCCCTGGTGTAAAGGCTAGTTTTGTTTAAAGAAAACTTGCAAGATTTGAAGTTCTCACAGCGGTGTCCAAAAGTGGACCGTTCCACCCTCAAGATGCAGGCAGTACTATTTCCCAAAACATCTTGAGTTATTCGCCAGAAGATATGAGACAGCGCTTCACAGGATAATAATCTCTCTCCTTCTAATACACTCGCATTTGCTGGTAAAGAAATGCTTCTGCTATTGAAGAGAAATTAGCACATAGTTTTTACGTTTTGTTGACCGTTCATCCTAAAATGATAAGTCTTTTTTTACGAACTTGATGCACAAATTCTTTATTTTAATACATTTATTACATTTCTCTACATGTTTCGAGCACTATTGTGCTCATCTTCAGGACAGCTGTATTAACACTGCATCTGGTATCGTCACTCTTTTTAGGTGACTGTTCAGCACACAGGTTACGAGAGGGTTCTAGTAACCTGTGTGTTGAACAGTCACCTAAAGAGAGTGACGACACCAGATGCTGTACTAATACGATTGTCCTCCTGAAGATGAGCACAATAGTGCTCGAAACATGTAAAGGAATGTAATAAATGTATTAAAATAAAGAATTTGCGCATCAAGTTGGTAATAAAAAAAGACTATCATGAGCACGTAGCTTCTATTGCTGTAAGATGTCGGGAAAATTCCTTCAATGATATTTTAAAACAAATATATATAGGCAGGGTTGCATAAATTTTCCAAAAATACAAAAGCAACTTCAAAACTCTATGCGCCGGAAGTGTTACATAAAGTCAGTCACATACTAAAGAACCACAAAATTTAGGCGCGACGATATAAATTTAATCGCCAAGGCGATTTGTCTTCCGGGAATTTTGCAGCCCTAAAATAAACCATTTTATAAGCGACTATGGTTTTTACTCGAGATATCTCATGCCTAATGTGAACAGTGATAAGATCAATTATAAGAATAAAGCATATCTATGACACTCCAAACCTCCCACGCTGCAACTGTCTGGCTGAAGCCCGCAAAATTCAATGACCTACAGGCAATGCGGAATGGTACCTTAAATAAACCAATGGCTTAATTCCGAATTCAATGGCCTGAATTGTAGACTGACTGTACAACTTCAGTATTAATTATTTCTGTGAAAAAGCTGGTGTTACGAAGCATCTCATCACTCGCACTTGTCTCTTTATGTAGTTTTAAACTTCACAAAACTTGTGCGCTTCTTGGAAAGGGACATCAAACGTGTGGGATTGGTTCACCATACAAAACTAGAAATCTGCAGCAGACGACTAGAAAACCTCTGTATGTCTAGGACACTGGTTGAATACAACCGTGTTCAGAGAGTCTGCATAAAAGGGAACATTTAAATTTGAGTCTGAAAATTGGACTATTAAAATTTTAAATTCAGACCAGTAAGCCGTAGAAATCTACTGTAACACAGGTAAATACGTTAATTGCACACAGTGCGTTGTTACAAACTAATTTAAAACATCTGTTGTTTTGTTAAAGATTCACGGTATCCAAATGCTTAGAATAAAATTTGTACTTTCTAAATAAATTAGTATTTCTGTGTCAAGTAAAATGCAGGCATATTTACTTTTTTTTTTATTGGATTGCAGTAGGGGCCAAAAGGGCAGTAAATTGTCTACCTGCTGTAGGTAAGGTACTAGCAAAACCCGAAAAAAAAACATGTATTCCTACCAAGTCCAATACATGCATTTCCTCGTCATGCCCCCGGGCAAAATTTATGTAGCGGCAAAGCTATGCAGGGGCGGTAAGCGAGTTCCTGACGCTATAATTGGGACCCTAACAGAAAATCTTAGGTCCCCTAAAGTAGCGAGGATTGGGCACTAAGCCAGGTCCCTAGTACGGTAAAAGATGACTGATAAAATATCTCGAGGAGAAACCGAAAGTATAATTGGACCGGACCAACGCGTTTACGAAAGAATAAGACGACTATTATCTATACTGAGTGGACCGGGTAGCTCAGTCGGAATAGCGACTGACTACGGGCTGGACGGTCCGGGATCGAATCCCGGTGGGGACGATATTTGCCGCCCGTCCAGACCGGCCATGGGGCCCACCCAGCCTCCTGCACAGAGGGTACCGTGTCTTTCCCGGGGGCAATGTGCGGCCGGGGCGTGCTGCTGACCACTCACCCCTTTCTAGTGCCGCGGTCATGGAAGAGTAGAGCTATACCTCTACCCACACTATGGGCCACACCGGGCCTGTAACGGGTTCACTTTACCTTTACCTTATTACCTATACTGACCCCTGGAATGTATGGACTGTTTTAAAACCAGGCAAAATGCAAGAACTGGCAGAACAAGTAGCAAATGCCCAATTAAAAATAGATACAATACAAGAAACAAGATGACGTGGTAATAGTGCAATCAAAATAAATAATTTTTCATTATACTGCAGCGGATCTAATAAAAAAAGGCCAGGCTGGTAGTAACTTTAAAGTTATGAAGAAAGTATTGAAATATAATTTAGGATTTGGACTACATAATGAACGAACACGTAAATGAGGAATCAAAGATAAATAAAACAACGTAACACTCCTTAGAAAGTAAAATAGATGCAGATAAAAATGACTTTTATGGAGATTCACAAACTGTTGCTGATAAGGTCCCAGAAAGTTTTGTAGTAACAGTACTTGGTGACATAAATACAAAATTATGGAAAGAACGGGTATATAGTAGTGTGACATTATGTAGATCTGCTGTGTACATTTGTTGACTACAAACAGGCTTATGAGTCCGTCTGTAGGAATAAAATAATAGAACGTTTAGCACAATGTAATGTTCCGTCAAAATTAAAAGTACTGATTGAGTGGACTCTAATCAATACTGGAGCAAGGGGTAAGGTAAAAAATTAACATACAGAAGAGTTTAAAGAAGAATGTGGAGTAAAACAAGGAGGTCGTCTGTCTGCAGCTTTATTTAGCGTAGTTGTGGGTGTAATATTAGAGGAAATAAATTTAAGAGGAATACATTGACACGTTTAAAACAGTGTTCTGGCTATGTTGATAATATACTGATAACTACAAGAACAAAACAGCACTAATTGGTCTGTTACAAAAATTGAAAAATCAATCAATGCATTTTGAATTAATTGTAAATGAGCAAAACGCGAAGAAAAAACTGGTCTGAATAATATAGATATCAATTACAATTATTTAGAACAAGTAAAGACCTCTAAATATCTTGGATTAGTCTTAAGTTGACATACTCCTAATTTCAACGAATAAGAAATAAAGAAAGAGTTGCTCTGAGCAATAAAGTTTCTTAATCCAATCAAAAAATATTTAAAAGCAAACCAATATCAAAGAAAGCCAATTTTAAGTCAAATTGTACTATAATAAGACCTATGATAATATATGCTAGACAAACAAAAGTGCTGAAAGAATCTATGCAACTATAATTACTAGTAACTAAAAGAAAGATACTAAGAAGAATATTCGGAGCCACAGTGGACAGGGATGACACACGGGAAATTAAAACAAATGATAAATTAGTCTAATTGGAAAAAATATATAATTAACTACAATAAAACCATAGATTAAGCTGGTTTGGCCATGTACAGTACACCGAATGAAAAATTATAATGTAATAAAAAAAATCATGAGTTGAAACCGATATATACAGCAGTGGCAGGAAGACCAAAAATTAGATGGGAACACTATAAAAATAAGATTTAAGAATGATGAAAATAAAAAATTGGACAAAATTGGAACATTGGGGTACAACACCAAAAAAGTAGTAATAGTAGTAGTAGTAGTAGTAGTAGTAGTAGTAGTAGTAGAAGAAATAATAACAAAATTAACAGCACGCTTAAACAAGAAGGCTAGTGGGCGACGAAGGTATGGCGCCACAAATTCATAACGTCGCCACAAATGGAGATAAGTGCTCAGCTTCAAGCCCGATCTTTTTGTCCTCGAGGGTAAGAAGCCTCGTTAGTCGTAGAACAGTTGGCTGATTGGGATTCTGAGGCAGTCTTGATGACTATGTTTGCGCCTCTCCCTGTTCATACTGTAAATGATAGCAACACTCCAGTAGACACGACTGTATATTTTACGATTCTAACAATTTTTAATATATATATGTATATATATATATATGAACGTTACAATTTTGCGAAACGGCACATCACTGATAATGACAAGCTGCGTGTATTATATTTAATACTGAGGTCTCTAGTATTAACAGAAATTAATGCAATTGTGTACTAAATATTTTTTTCGATTTTAACGGCCAAATATAATCAGATCTGGCCGTAATTTATTACCTTAAATAAATTCTCAATGTTATGCATTAGTTGTCCAGAAGGTATTTAATCCTTCATAATACTAACTATTAACACAAACGATATGTTAAACATAAAGTTGGTCTTGAGATCTGTTAAGAATTTTACAAAAACAAAACCCTTCCTTTGCTACATATGTCTTTCCGTATTCCTTTTTCCTGTCGGTTGACGTTGTTAAATCATTTCGCAAGACATCCTGCCAACTTATTTTTCCAGAGTTTTCGGCACTATTGGAAAATTATTAACAGACTGTGGGATTCTCAAGGTCTCTGCTGCATGCGGTTAGCTACGTCTCCAGACAAAAGTGTAAAATGATATTTCAGATTTCAGCTAGGATCCTATGGGACATAGAGCCGTGCAGATTGGTACACAGATATCTACCTTATAAAGGGTGCAGAAACCTGTTGCTTCCAAGTTTTAGCTACACTTACTATAAAGCCTAGGTTTCCCCCCCCCCCCCCCCCAAAACAATGCCCCCCCCCCAACCCCCCCCCCTGCCCTTTTTTTTTTTTTAGCAGACCAATCCGTAAGAGACTAAATAACAACAGAGA
>Ga0123354_10006169_pt1 | contig 17724 bp, 8 predicted proteins | sample TergutLab28metaG_2_FD_97872 | JGI IMG/M metagenome (GOLD analysis project Ga0123354, IMG submission 97872) | Labiotermes labralis P4 segment gut microbial communities from Petit-Saut dam, French Guiana - Lab288 P4 | ecosystem: Host-associated > Arthropoda: Insects > Digestive system > Gut ...
AAGCGTGATATGTATGGACACATTTTATAGGATTTTTGTATATATATATATATATATATATATATATATATATATATATAAAGTTTAGCTGTGATTTGATGCAAAATTCCAAGGACAACTGGCGTGTCCGCCAAACTGCTGAGAATTAATTTAAGCCTAAAATATATCGATCTGATTTCATTAATAAACTTTAAATAACTGAAGGCAAATTGATCCTTTATTCAACTAACAGAGGGGTTTAATATTTTAAATGTTTACTGCTCAAGACTGTTCACATGTGCATTAACGGGTCGCTGTGTTGCTTGATAATGCTTATATCTCACAATTGTAAGTGTAGTTTGTGACTTCCATATTTCTACATAAAGGGATAAATGTATAAATTCCATGTATCTTTCCGCCTTCCCAGAACTCTGTGCTCACTTGGGCCCGTGATCACCGCCAGCACCACAAATACTCCGACACCGACGCCGATCCGCATAACGCCAACAGAGGATTTTTCTTCTCGCACTGCGGCTGGCTCATGATGCGAAGACACCCTGACGTTGTAGCGAAAAGGGAAACTGTCGACATCTCAGATCTAGAGGCAGATCCGATTGTAATGTTCTACCATAAGTAAGTCACCCAATCGGTTACGAGAGAGATCAGATGAATTGTCGCAATCTGTTATTCTCCTCAAACGGTAAAATTACGTTCTCGTATGAGAACCTTCGTGATAATCAAAGCGGTAAATAATTAAGGACGTATCACAGTGGCATTGAAATCCTTCAGTCCTTAAACTGTCAATTTTTTCCGTCAAATTACACGAAGGTAGATAATAAGCAGATTACATACATGGATAAGAAGTCTTTGAATTGGAGTCGTATAATTTCTGTAGTTGATAAGGGTCAGCAAACGAGGTTAATTTTCGCCTCAAAAAGGATATAATTCCTGTCCTCAAACATTTATCCGTACGACAAACAGCGCCTATCCGGGCCGTGTTTTTTGTTCCGCGCATGAACACATACCAACCCATAACATAAAAAAACACACACAACCCCATCATTCTATTTCACAATGCATCTACACGCAGTAGCTTTTTAACATTTAAACTTCGGTTTTCCATATAATATGTGAAGAAATGTGGTAACAGATAAGGAGAGAAAGTGAACAAACAAAATAAAGGATTTGTTTTCACTCGTGTACCTTCATTTTCCAAACATCAACGATGAGAAGAACAGTGCGGTTGCTCAGCGATGAACTCACCGGCATAGATTAACAGCAACATCACAATCATGATTCCAATCTTTAGAGACAATGCGTAGTGTCGGGAGGTGAAGTGTTACCGTCGTTTCGAAGAAGCGTACTTCCTCCATGCTAACCCTTCTTCAGTTCAAGAACATGGGAATCTTCAAAAAAACGACAGTCGGAATTTCTCAAATCGAATTATCAGTTTTAGAATAAAAACGTATTCTCTGCATATTCAATCGATTTAGAAAAACCTCTTGAATTCATCTTTGTACACATTTTCGACTTTTTGTCAAATCTTCAAAAAAGGAAAATCGCTTTGCAATTTCCTAATTTGTTGTCTACTATTGCAGGTAAATGTGGCTTATACATTAACATCATCCCAGTCTGTCTGTGAATATTGAAATTAGGTGCAATATCACTGCATTCCACCATGCGGATTTTTGCTAATGTAGCCTATCCGTAAAGTTAAGAAAAATTGCAGGAAATTTTCTCATAATCCTAGTTAACATCTCAGACTCATGTGTAAAGGGACTGACACACTTCTGTGCATAGGTAGGCGAACGGAGCTGGATTCTGACACCCCAGTGTGGAGTTCCGAGGTAGCAAGGTACTTTAGAGTTTTAATCACTTTACAGGTACAGCTATCTGGTGTACAGTGCTGTCAATATTCTCACCATGGCGTTGCCCTGTCTGCTGTGGGGCGAATCATGGAAGGTGGGCTTTTTTGGTGTTTACGTGTTTCGTACTGTGTACCTATACAATATCACATGGTATGTGAACAGCGGAGCCCACATCTTTGGTACCAGACCTTACAATGGGTAAGTAATATTCTTCTCTATCATTATTGTTGACGTGGATTTTATATAGTCCCTCTCCACAGAAATAGCCCAGTCATCAATTATATATGGTGCCACCTATTATAATATAATTAGCTATTTTTAGTTCATGTATTATTTAATAATGCTGTTTCAAATACTGAACTTACTGGTACTGAACAAAAAATCACTGTGTACTGCCACCTGGGAAGTTTGATGAAAATATTTGTACTTTATTTTAAAACACGTCTATCAATGCGCAGTTCTTACGAGTATTTTCGTTTACAGGCTCGTGTACGGAATACAGTGAACATAACATTCGTAATATTGACTAGTACGAAGCGATCGATTTTTATATTTTATTCAACTACTTAACGTTTTGCAGACGGGCACTTCAAGGTCTGATAAAAATCAGAAAATACCTATCACAAATCCCTGTGTTACAGAAATTGTTGCTGGACAACTAGAATTAAGTTTCTAAACAAATGAATGTTCGACGTCAGACAAAATTACGTAATATCGTTACCTAACTTCACATTTTGACAAGCTACCATTAAGTAAATTACAATCTGCAATAGGCATAAGCATATTACTAATTGTAATCTTTTGAAGAAGAAGGATGAAACAGTATGCATTCACAATTAATTGAATTATATTTATCCTCCTACAAACTTTGTGTCCAACACAAACAATTACGTGCTAGTTTATGTAGAATTTCTAGACAAAAATACAGAATACACATAAAGAATCTTAAAACCCCATTTCCTTAATAATGAGTCATAACATTGCTCAAAATCAAAAGCCTGTTCGAATCCCACCAATCTCATGGGTATATGCGTTTCTCATAACAGCCATTAGCCTAAGATGTTCTAATTCTCATCTAGTTCAATCGCGGACGGAGATGTCATTTTCATAATTATAGAGAATAAGAAATTTTGATAAAAACTCTGAGAAATATAAACGCAAATACCACGGTGTTACAGTAGCAGTGAATCTCAGTGATTTTGTTTATTTTTTCTGCTGCAGCAAAATCAAGGCTACGGACAATACAATTGCGTCAATTCTAACGGGCGGAGAAGGTTGGCATAACTTTCACCACGCATTTCCATCAGATTACCGCGCATCAGAGTATGGACATGAACACGATATAAGCACATCATTCATAGAAATAATGAAGAAAATTGGCTGGGCGTACGATATGAAAGAAACTCCCCAACATTTGGTCAATCAATGGGTCAAGAAGCACGGCGATGGTAGTCATACCATGGAGTTGGAGGAGCAGGATTCCACTGACAAAATAATAGAACCAGAAAAGTAAAAAATTTCTAAATTCTAACTAAGAAACCTTAAAAGGAAACACAAAATATATACACATATATATCAACATAACGAATGGAAGGAATAATTTTGTTCCCGCCAACGAATGAATATTCTCTTTTTAGGTAATGAACATTTTTTAGGAAATTTACTCTTCAAAATTAAGCACTTCTTGTCAGAAGTCTGTATTTATCTGCTTCTCTCAGACGTCAAACATGTGTGTCACGTGAATATGATTACAATAAATCGCTAACAAGAAGGGTGGTCTGAAAATAAGTGAAGAGAGAAATAAAAACATATTCATGTCTCGTCAAATAAATGTATGAAATATAAATGCGTGAAGATCTAATTTGCTGAACACGTAGCAGTTTTCAAATATTAGGGATAGGCACTAAAATCCAAAATCGAAAAATGAGGAATTAAGGGCAAAATACATTTGGAAAATATTACCTACCAATAAGTTGGAATTTTTCGGACTTTTTTTTTTTCCTTTCTGTAGACATGAAGACTGAAACATAAACAAATATATAATTTTCCTCTGGTTTTAGATTCCTCAAAACTTTATCTCTTACATTAATGTGTATACGTGGGCCGAGGACGTTCCAGAATTGTGTAAAGAAAATACATGAGTATAAACGGGGAAAAGTAATATGGCACCGAAAAAATTTCATGAAGTGAGGCCACATTACTTCGATAAAACAAGGCATTTGTTTCATTGGTTGTTTTGTTACGTGATTTGTTACATAGTTTTCAAGTTAGTAATTTCCTTAGAAAGGTATTAAAATCCTAATTTTATTCCTTACACAATTTACTGTAAAATTACATACAGCAGCCCACATTTAAGCGGTATTATTTACGCGTGTTAAGGAATTTCTGTAGTGGCACCGCAAGGAAAACAAAATCCTAAAACAAGTTTAGTAGTATCCGCTGGTTGACCCCATTCGAATGGTTTAATGTGAGCCAACCTTAAGAGGAACGTCCTCTGTCTTCCATTTGTTGCCTTAAATAAAATGTTATAATGTGACTAAATGTATTATATAATCAAAAACCTTATAGGAGATATAGATTCAACTCCATATATATTTATTTATATCGCCACAGCTGTGAGTCTGTCGACAGTTCCTACGATCAAACAATAGTACGATTGTAGGTGGAAACAAACAGTAAACTTCTGAACGGATAACGCTTAAAAGCGAGTCAAGAGATTACATATAAGAAAGAAATTGCACTAATTAAACAAAACTGAGAAATTTAGGAAAATTATTATGTGAGACACGACTGAGTGGGACACACAAATGAGAGAGAACCAAGTGTTCAGAAACTCTTCTCTTTCCATCATGGTGCGATAGTCCCTCTTGAACCAGAGCCTATTCATTGCCTAGGCTTCATGATCACAGTCGGTAGTACTCCTCTGGACAAGTGATCAGCCCGATGCAGATATCTCTTTCTGACAACGCAAAACACTCACAAGAGACAGACATCTTTGTTCCAGGCGGGTGTCAAAACCGCAGTCCCAGTAAGCGAGTGTCCGCTGACCCACACCTTAGACCGCGAGGCAACTGGTATCGGTAGGGTTCAGAAATAGACAGGAGAAACACCATTTAAGAAGGCGTAAACTTACACTGTTACGAATGCCTACTATAGAACACCTGTTGTTAGCAGTCGCAGTCCTTATAAGAAGCACACAGCCTGAATTTGACAGTCAACAAATAAATATTCATAATCATTCGAAATGCCATTGCACCCCAACATTACCATTGTATGCAAAACCTGGAGAGCAATACTCCTAATGTCATACGTCATTAAAACCCCACTTCCATTACCACGAAAACAGAGGTTATTATTATTATTATTATTATTATTATAACACAAAAATACATCTATCATACACACAACTGTGACAAGAAAAGTTTTTTTGAGTCCAAAGTTTGTTGTTATCAAATAACTTCAAAGAGGGTGACCCAGCATCTATGGCAGTGCTGGTCACATAATCAAAGTAATCCAACTACAAGGAGCACACAGAACTTCATATTTTAAGATATGTCACACTACACGAGTATATGGAAATTCTGTCTCTATGAACGGGTTTTACACATAGAAAAACATATACAAGGCTTTCGGGCAAGAAGGAGACGACTCAACCTCCCTGAACGACGAAAATCAGATCTTCAGAAACCTTACATATACTCCAACACACGTAACTACGACGTGTTGGTTAGGCACATGAAAAATTGTATTTTAATAAAAATAAACACTGTACATATTCCACTGACAACACTTACTTATTTATTAATACTATGTGGCATATTGTTGTTTAACATCTTAATTAATTGTAGATATCCTGGTAATGTGTACATACACACACACACACATATATATATATATATATAGTGTTAATACATATATGTATGTGTATACATACATACATACATACGTGTGTATGTGTGTATACACACACACACACACACACATATATATATATATATATATATATATATATATGGGCCAGGTAGCTCAATCCGTATAGCGACTGACTACGGGCTGGACGGTCCGGGTTCGAGGTTTTTCACCCGTCCAGATCGGCCCTGGGCCCCACACAGCCTCCTGTAAAATGGGTACCGGGTCTTTCCCGGGGGTAAAGTGAGGCCAAGGCGTGCTGCTGACCACTCACCCCCTTCTAGTGCCGCGGTCATGGAAGAGTAGAGCTATACCTCTACCTACCCTCTGGGCCACAGCGGGCCTGGAACAGGATCACTTTACCTTTTCACACACATATATATATATATATATATAATTAAGATGTAATTTTAAAATTTCAACTTGTATACTCGTATGTATGTTAAAGCACTACAGTATTTGGAATGCAATTTTTCTGTCACAGAGGATATAAATTTAAAAATGTAACGTGAATTACTCTACCTGATGCGGACACACTTGCTGTCGCCTGCGATACAGCGCACTGCACTTGTATTTCATACGACTTTAATGTCGCAAAGATAATCGCACTTCGGAGTCATGAACAATATTGCATACAAATATTTAATAATCACTTTGTACACACTCTTGTCAGATATTTGCATACAGCCTACCTGTGGAAAGAAATTGAGCATTCATCGCTGTACATACAGGATTACTGCCTTCTCGACTGCGACACCGTACAAACTGGTAGGCATTTACCGACCTTCAGGAAGAACCTGCTTCCTCTATCCTCAAGATCAGACACAATTATGAATATTGCATAGATCACAGAATTGAACTTCCGCATTTCCTCAACCACCAGAGAATTGAGTTCAATTTCCGGTGTTAAACAGAATGACGTGGGAAAAGCATGTGAAGTTGATGAGGTAAACAATTTCCATCTTCCTGTCCTATTGTTAATGCTGTCGACGAGGCCTATATAAGGAACCGAAGCACAAATCTATGCGCATTTTAACAAGAAACCAAGAATTCTGTAGTTTCAGAAACAATTATTAACAATGGAAAGCACTTCCATACAAACACCTGATAAATCCCTAGAACAAACAGCAAAACATGAAGTCAAGGGCCAGATTGTGTGGAAAAACGCAGTTGGATTATTGTTGCTGCACCTTGCAGCACTATACGGCTTGTATATTTCTATTTTATCTGCCAAGGTTCTAACTTGGTTGTACGGTAAGTTGACAAGACACAGCTGGTGAGTTTATACATTTCGATTTACAGTTAGTTCCTTTAAAGACGCTGTTTCAGGTAAAGGGGTGGTATAGCATACTGTGAGACGGGAAGACGGTTTATGAACGGTAAGCATAGGACTGGATAAGGGGTAGACGTAATCTGTAGCGTTCATAGGGCGGAGCAAGATGGGGTCTGCTGCGGGCCCCGTGCTTTGAATGGTACCAATACTGTATTTACGTCATCATCTTAAGTGTTTCGGAGATAAAAATGGAAAACAATTTAAAAATCTAAGAGAAATTACCAAAGGAAACCGACTGAAGCATGCAGATCAAACCAGTGCTAAACTCCGCACAGAGCACAATAATTTGTTATGAATAATTTGTTTTGTTGAGCAGTCTGTAGTTTAAAGTGGGCAGTACTGCATTTCAGAAGACAGTGGGAAAAACAAATATTCGTCATGCGAATACAAAAATCTGCCTTATTTTGTTTTGTTTTGTTTTGTGTTCCTTTGAACAATCAGGTGCGATCCTACCAACCGGACAGAATTTTGGATTGAAATGCTAAGAGGAAAGACATCCGTTATGGCTATCAGACAAATATTTCAAACGTCCGAAGTGTAGTGATAATTGACACATTTAGGCTATTACGAATTTATTAACTACAATTGCCAGGCGTGGTTTTTGCTTGAGACCGGCAGGTCAACTGGACAAACAAGTCACTAATTTTTGGAATAAAACTCAGTAAAAACTTTAAACCACTTGGAATATCGAATCAGTCTAATTTAAATGTAACTACAGGGACTGACATGGATATTACACTGCAGATTCCAGTCTCTGGGATATAACGATGTAAGTAGGTCCCGACGATTTGAATTATACTAGTGTCTTTGTATTCGGGATCAAGCAGCACCCGTGGTTCTCCGAAACGTCTGAAATATTCGCCAGAAAAACTAAAAATGACATACCAGAAGACTGGAATTTTCAGCAACATTTCTGTGTTTCTGAAAAAATCCGCAAGGGGTAAATTGTCAAATAAGCACAAAATACATGAACGCAAGTAGGTAAACGGCATCTTTCCACGCCTTCTCTTCTACACATCTATTCTGTTTTCGAACTTTGACGTTTATGAGCAGCATATTTGAAAATACAGAAGACACCGGATGAAGAGATTGTCCCCTTCTTGAAAGAGATTAGTTGGCATTTCTTCTGTTTTCATCAATCTTCTGATCATAAATTTCGAGGCTCATATAAGAGATAAATGCTTACGAATAGTTTCATTATACAAATTACGCTTACGGCGCACATACATAATCACATTTGAATGTTTCTTTGCAGTTACAACCGTCTACCACTACAGAACCGTGTAAATTATTGACCTGTGTCAACATGGGCTTTAAAATAAATACCCTTGCCATTCACTGCTGTAAAAAGAATGGCTTTCAAAAACCCGGCTAGGTATTCCTCCGCTGAGAATTACATACGCGTCACTACTCTCTTTGCCTTTTCACATAAAAATCGGGACAACCCAACTTCCACCGCTTCAACATGTAGGGAATTACTTTCCACCTTTTTCAGTAGGCAAAAAAGAAACGCAAAAAAAGGGAATACATCCCACAAGAACTGAGTTTATTAACTTTGACAGGTATCGTGGTGTTCGTTATGAGCGGCGCGGGTGTCACGGCAGGTGCCCACCGATACTACACGCATCGGGCCTTCAAAGCCACTTTTGGTTACCGATGTTGGATGGTAGCATTATTCATCACAGCGGGACAGGTAAGAATTGCAATACTTGCTTGAGTTGCTGCTGTAGTGAAAAAGTGATTTGAAACTTTCTTACTTCATTAAGAATGCGAAGACTTTGCGCGCTCTAAGGTTCGGCTTTCGCAGACAATTTATTTGAGGGCAAAACGAAATTTACCAGAGCTTGCAGCTATTGGATTTAGACTCACCCAAGTTTTATGCTACAAGAACAAATAAAACACGACAAAGAACTTCCACTCTATTAAAAAAATTCGGATAAAACAAACACTTTTAAAGCCTAAAGCATCAAATAATAAGTGCGAAAGGACTTGTTATTCAGGTTTCTACTATCCACTTAGACTGATTAATTTTACAAATCCTTCAGCAATTTTAAAAAGACTTTAATCAAGCCCAACAGAGACAATGTTTCGTGCGTATTAGTTTTCAAATGTACAGTTCCACTCTTCTAATTTTGTTGTCCTGTTTAGGCCATATGGTTGTCAAACTTAATCAGTGAGATTTAATTCCTTAATAATCCAAACTGTACTTTACTTGCAATAAATACGTGCATAATTTCCCATTATTGAATACCATGTAAACAGTACACATATTATTGCTCTTAATTTCAGTTCACAGACCACAAATTGCAGGAAACTGGAGAAAATAATAGAGTACTTTGTGGGAGAACCTAATTATAATTTTAGACACGTTAGGTGAAATGTTTCAACGCCTTTACGCTTCCCCTCTTTATAGAGTAGGCATATATCAGACAAAATGTTTCAACGCCTATGTTTGCGTCACCTTCAATTTCTAGCTCTGCTACCTTCCCCAATACGTGTTGGTCTATTTAAAAATACTGTTACGATCTATATATTAAATTACGTTTGCAGTAATTTATCCGGCTGTAGTCTTAGACTTTCAATCAAAAATTAAACTTGCTGACCTACAGATGGCTATCTCTGAATCTTAAAATTCACAGCTTAACAACAAAAACTTTTGTGAACATCTTTTAACCCCCATCAAATCACATTAAAATTATGTTTCATATTGAGTGATGCATAAATTCTTAAATCCTGTACACAGGTTAAAAAGTCCTTAATTTACTAATATTCAACACTGCAAATGCGCCAAGAAGAATAAGCTGTTGTACAACACATTTTCCTAACGATGAGCGAATGATTAACAAACGTAGCAAACTTCTTTTTAAAAAAAGGCATATACACTATTACACAATTAAAATGGTTTCACAATGATCGTATCTATGAATGTTACACAAAACCATTCGTATTTATTTAAAGCGAAACTGACGCTGTTTAATAGAAATATGTCTTAATATATTTAGTAAATTTTTGACCTGCATTCTTGGAAGTGACGTGAAAAACTCATGAACTCTTCGTGACCATTTATTTTCTCAGAACAAGTTGCACATTTGGGTCCGTGATCACCGCCAGCACCACAAATACTCTGACACCGATGCCGATCCGCACAACTCCACTCGAGGGTTTTTCTTCTCGCACTGCGGCTGGCTCATGATGCGCAAACACCCTGACGTTATTGCGAAAGGAAAAACTATCGACCTCTCCGATCTAGAGGCAGATCCGATTGTAAAGTTCCAAGAAAAGTAAGTTACCTAATCGATTACGAGAGAGATCAGATGATTTGTCGCCATCTGTTTCTATCGTCAAGATAACCAACATTACGGTAAATTAAGGTTCTCACATTAGAGACTTGACGATATTCAAGGAAGACACAGTATCTTAAACTAAGAAGGACAAATATTAACAGCATTCAAATCAGTTCTTTCTCTGACATATTTTTCTTTCGAAATTCCAAGGAAAGGGCCAATTGGATACGGAGATATTGATTACGTTTCTGTTTGACGTACTATTTCCAAGATTACTATCATCAGCAGGCGCGAACAAATTTAGCCTCCTTTAACAATCAGATATAACAAAATTTCTGCCCCCCCCCCAATATTTCTTCACAACACAAAACACACTTGTAAATGTGCAACACCAGCCTTCTTACCAACACACTACATACAAAACACAAAACTCTCAAATTTTAAAATGTTTACAAAAACGTCAAATATCATACAATGTATGGTTCAACATAATGTGTGAAGAAATAAGTTACCGGATAAAAGCAGAGAGTGAAGGAATAAATGTAATATTTCTTTCACTCGTCTGCCCTAATATGTCAATCATCACCGAAATAAAAGATGTGTAGGCTAGCTCAACACGGCGTTCATCTGCATAGTTGGCGAGTAACGACAAAATTAATTTTAAAGTCTCCTGTGATGCTGCGTCATGTCGGGAGGCAAACAGTTATCGACGTTTCAGATGAGCGTAGTGCCTCCATCTTCAGGATCCAGCAGTCCCAGAAGAAAACAATAGCCATTTACAACGCCGTAAGAAATTCAGGCTCGCAAGGCAATATTTTACAGCACACAGATATTCCCTGTACATTCTATCAAATAAGGAAACCTGTTAATTTCTGCCTCCCGTAAATTTCAAGACAACTTATTTTATCTCAAAAAGAAAAATACAGCACACACAGCAGCAATGCAATATGTCACGTCATTACACTGTACCGCATCCATTCTCTAGCAACTGTCAATTCACATTAACAACATCACAGCCTGTAAACAGTCTAATTAGATACACTACATCACTGTGAACGCTGAGCAGAATGTAAGCCGGGGTAGCTCGATGAATTATGGAATATCTGTAACATTACAGTCCTCAGGCAAAATCTTGGGAAATTTTATCCATCTCCAAAAACACTATTCGTATTTGTGTTTACATAAAAAGCGATCTGTGATATTTCTCTGAATACATAGATGGCTTAAGCATCATTCTGACCCCGAGAATGGACTTTGTCCTTCTCAGTCCTTGTGGTGGTGGTGGTGATAGTCGCTGCCAAATGATTACATTTTTCAACTATCTTCACTCACTTTAAGTTGTTTATTTGACAAGTTATACAACTTTTGGCGCCAGTGACTGCGTTATCCGCAGTATAAATCTGTTCTTAGTTCACGTGTGTTTCTTATGTTCAGTCTCCTACCGAACTTCTGTCTTTTCTCCCAATTCAAACCACGTACAAACAAATTTAAGGATAATTCAAGGGTATATTTTATTATGCGGTAAAAAGCTGCTCTCTTTTGGAGTACTAATAATATTTCTTTCAAAACTACACCCCTAGATAATAAGGTACATCCGCAACTACGAACCGTGCAACTTGTAAATATTTACTAATTACAATGAAAAAAAAATCAATGTAACATTGGCTAGGGTACATAGCCAGTAACCGCACTCATGAAACAAATATATTCGTGGACGTACTTCCGAACACATTCCAAAATTATCTAACGTTTCTTCTTACAGAAAACATCGTTGTCGTTATCCCTACTTCTCCAACCCAGAACAAGTTAATTTTGTTCATCAGTCAATGTATTGTTGACTTCGAATAAATCCAGGCAACAGAACCTTCACTTCTAAACTTGATTCGACAGTTTTTTGTAGCATTACGTTAAAAGTTATTTTACATTCACGAACAACTTAAGTTGCCCGCCGATTATCAGACTGGGCTGTTTTGAAGTCTTAATTAAATATGTGGGTTCAATATTGGTCAAAAGGTAACGAAATGCGAGGCGATTACATTACGTGAAATGCGTCAAGGCGTAACCGAGTTGTTAGCAGCTTGTGTGTTGACGCAATGAATGGATCGATTTGCAATTCAGTGTTGCCAATATATAATGAATTCCGCAAATATAATACACAATTTTAAAACTGTATTATAGCTACTATTACATTTGTGGTTTAGCTGTCAAAGACAAGCGTTAAGGACAGCCATCATATGTCGAGTTTTAAAAGTTCTGGTTCTTGTTTGTTTTAATTTAAAATACAGAAGGGGTCCGAAAAACAAAGAAGATACACATCATAGCAACATTAACAACAAAATCACTTCTAAGTTAAGGTGGCAAAGACGTGCGATGTTGATAAGACAAACTTAAGCGTCGAAACGCTTAAGTCTGACAGCCGATAAGAAGTGAGGCCCATGTAGTAGGCAAACTTAATACAATTACTTCGTGTGGAGTTCCGACAAGCTACTTTAGTGCCTTCAACGTTTTTCAGGCACTACATTCTCCTGTACAGTACTACAAATATTCTCATCTTTGCCCTGCCCTGTCTGCTGTGGGGCGAATCACTGCAAGTATCCATTTTGGGTGTTTACGTATTTCGCACTGTGCTCCTATACAATTTTACATGGCTTGTGAACAGCGCAGCCCATCTCTATGGCCCCAGACCATATAACGGGTAAGAAATTTTACTCTCAAACATTTTTCAAGCATTATTTTCGATATGACTTTGGAAAACAACTTATTTTCAGCAAAAAGGTAATTAGATTACAGGCTTATTATTTAATTACGAGTCGGATAGTCTGTATGTTCCTTAATGACCCTGTATCAGCGGCATAAATTATTTGGTGCTGAATAAGCGGAAGATTATATGACATGAATGGCGAATATCTATTGAGAAAATATTGTATGGGTTACTATTTAAGAGACATATGAATAACGTTTTTAAATATCAAACATTTCCGAAATTTCCAACAAATAAATGCAATACATAATACCACACCTGCAGGCGACAGAGGGTTTTTAAGGTTCACGTGATAATTTGGTCTCTTGGTGAGTACGGCAGGACGAAAAAACGTAAATTGGATTATGATGATGATGATAACAATAATAATAAGTTCCATTTCGAATGAATAAACATACAATTACTACAATAAATGTCAAACACGGTCCACGTTAATTACAAATCTCTCATTGTTTACATAGGCTTCACAAATACAGCTCGAATGCAACGCGCAAGAAGCTTATCTTAATATTCACAAACTGACCATGTTGACAAGCAAGTAGAAAATGAATAAAAGAAATCCTAGTGAATCCCTCACGTACTCAGGCCTCACCCCCCTGGTATTAATATTTCCAGCGATCTCTTAACACAAACACAATTAATACCACATCTACTGGGCCCCGAAATTATAAAATATAACTCAACAAGTTAAACTCTAACCCTACCCCGAAGCGGAAGACAGGCCAGCCGCGAAAATTAACCAGGTATTCTCTCACCTCGTTGACATCCGCCAAGACAGTGTAAGTGGCAGTACACTGGATGGAACAAGAGTAATTTAACTGAACCTTCTTACCCTCCCATCGTTCTTTCCAATCTGAACAGCAAGCCTCGCCCACGATCAGCATAACTTCTAAACCACGTTACTTACGCCATCCACCCTCACACGCACACAAACACATACACATCTTCTTTACTGCACCATTCTGCCCATCGGCAGTTCAACGCATTTATTTTCCTTTACAGCCGTACGTACATATTAAACTAACAAGAAAGGAACAGCCAGGAGGACGAAAGCAATTAATTTCTACATTTCGTTATTTAATTTAAAGCACTCCTGAGGAGGGCACTTCAAGCACACAGGAAGTCACACAGATTCAATAGAGATAAGTAGTGCGTCGGATGTAAATCGAAGCAGGTACTTCCTGAACATGTCACGCGCTGGGAAACTACGTTTAATTTGCTTAGTCTTTTGAATTTTCTGAGCTAACTTTACTTAGGTACGTTGGCTAATTTTATTGTTTCAAGCAAGCCATCAATCAGTAAATAATACTTTGCAATCGCCATTATAGTATTACCTACTCTAGCTAAGGATCCTCCATACCCAGGAAGCTTAATGTTAGTCAAAAGAAACAACTTCCACCCTTTGTTGATGGCCTTCCATTCAGCAGTCCACTACTGCGCCCAGTAACTAAACCGCTCGCTCTTAAAAACATACAGAATAAAACACTTACACCCGAGCGTGTGGGTCGCATAACGTGCACCTTACTGCGCTAATGATGCGCGACAAAATACGGTCCTAGAACCCCATTCGCTGGTTCAAACCATGTTTACATTTCTTATCACCGTTTTTATCCTACAACGAATTGGTCATTATGCAGACGAATCACGACTTGAGTAAACTTTCTTAAATCCTGTGAAATCAAGAAAGTTGAATAAGAGTTCTGAGGAATAAAATAATACATAGGGCTTATAAGAGCTCCAAATTTACAGTATCGTTCGTGGTGTTTCTCTTTCCTCTACTGCAGCAACATTCAACCTGCGGAGAGCCAGTTTGTGTCACTTGTCACTGGCGGAGAAGGTTGGCACAACTTCCACCACATATTTCCTTCAGACTTCCGCACATCGGAGTTTGGACACAGAAAGGATACAACCACCATGTTTCTAGAAGCATTTAGGAGGAAAGGATGGATTTACGATGTCAAAGAAACTCCTCAACACTTGGTGAACAAGTGGGTAAAGAAATTCGGCGATGGCAGTCATCTCTTGAACGAAAAGGAGGAGGATTCTACTGGCAACACAGAGACGTGGTAAAGCACAATGACATTTTAATTCAAAATACCGTAACCATAAGAACAAGCATAACAAACTGAAAGAGTGATTTTATTGCGACAAAGAAGGGTTTTTGGGAGATCCGATATTCTGGCAGCGGTAATGCTTCAAAGCCAAATCTGCTGGTTCGTTACGCCTTGTTGACTCGGCGAAACATCGAACAAGCCTTCAATTTCAAGAACTTGTTTCGCGCAGATGACAGAGTATTCTGAATTTGTGTGCCTTATTTAATAAACATTTTGTATAAATGTGAGCCAATAAACATGTCACACGAAACCATTCATTTCCATCCTTTCAGGAGTAATACACGTGTCTGAAAAAAATTAATAGACCACCGATGAAATAACGTATAGTTGTTGTGCCATAGATTCAAATTTTCCTTTTCACTCTGATTTACAATTTGCTGCTGGGTAGGGGTAGCGTAGTCAGTATAGCGACAGTGCTACAGGCATGACGATCCGGTTTTCAAATTCCGCTACTGTCCAGAGATTTTTCACTTCTCCGAAACTTTCTGACGCGCTCTGGGACCCGCCCAGCCTATTCGATTTATACCAAGGGTTATTTCGCGTGCGTAGTGCAGGCGGTACATGAAGTTCACCACCCACTCCATCTAGGGCCAAGGATAAGAATGAGTGGAGTTGTACTTCTACCTCCTACATGCCTTCATGACGTGGACAGGGGCTACTTTACCTTGTGCAGTATTATGACACACATCATACGGATAGAAATGTGCTGAATCGTTGTCTTGTCAACACATAACGTCGGAGGGCTGAGATAACTCCTAAAAAGTAAATATAATCAGGATCGACTGATGGTGACGCCTACGAAATTTGTGATCACCGTACTTCAGAATATAAACGTGAACTTGCGAGCACCTACGTTATTACGTGGAGAATTTCACACAGTGTGTCTTATTTAAAACGCGAACCAACGAAAATATACACATAACAGAGATATGCATTATTGTAATAAAATTATAAATATTGCACCACGATTAACGTTGTTATGAGGTAAAAATGAAAGTTATGTAACTCAACAGTAAAAGGATTCTGAACATTGCAATACACATTTGGTTCAAACTCAGAGCCAAACAAACTCGGTAGTATCTTGACTCTCCAATCACATCACTAATTCTAACCTATTATCTATGTCGTATACCCAATGACGGTGAAAGGATATTCGATGTAGATCGATAGGAAGTCTACTGATGGATACGTTAAGACAATTAAGAATGAATTTAAAGTCCACGTTTAAAGGGTTTGACACAAATATGGATACTGCGCGAACGTACGTTTTCTTGTCCAGTTCCCTGACAAGCACTTCCAACGTAACAAAGTGTGTGTGTCGCTATGCATGCTATGAAGTCTCGTGTTCGTAGGAATATTTTGTAATGTTCACACCGTGACCAGAAACACGAGTTCGTAAGGAGGATAAAATGTGGAGTGTGAGCAGATATGAAGGCGGCTGCAGGCCGACTTCTACACCTTGCCACTGACACGAGGCACGCATACACACCATCTCCTAATTGGAACGAAATAGCACCGACAGACTTTTAGCGATGCTAGATGGACTAAAATACGGGTTTTGAAGTAATTAACGTATGTCCTGGAACACCTTGCTTCGAGGTAGTGGAGCGCCATTTTCGGAGATGGATACGTACAACTACCGACGAATGTCTAGCGCGACTTGACGCTCCTCTGCTTCAAGATAGCAACTAATGAAATGGTAAAGAACATACATTCTTATCACCGGCATATATACTTACAGCCAGAAGCCATTATTCTATCGTGGGTGTCACTACTATGGAAATAAGATTCTACGTTCTTGACATTCATAATTTTACATTCTACAAAGAAATGTTCATTCCGCTGTAATATCTTGTAATACTAATTACAGTGTTATATGATGCCTTCTCTGTACAGGCCACGAAGCCATACAGGGGAGCAGAAGTAGAGTTCCACTCATTAACTTCAATACTACTTCGAGATGGAAGGTCAAATTCACGAACCGGCTTCTTTACCCGCAAATATACGATAATAGTGTGAAGGATATTTTTTTTTCTTTTGAAACGAGGAAAAGTATTTCCCTTTGCCTCTGCCGGAATTGGAACCTCGGATTACCCAGTATGTTGCCTAGTCAGGATACTTCTTACGCAACTGATTTTTAAGATTAATCACAGCAATTATACAGGGTTATTCATAAGTCCCTCCGGGATTTCCGAACTCGACTGCGCAACAACCAAAACAGACACGGCAGATAGGAACATATCAACAAAGAGAGACACACTCCAAGTTTCTGACCTACCTTACAGGTGTTCGATATGTGCACCCTTGGTGACGCGGCAGATGTCAATTCTGTAATCAAGTTCCTGCGACACGTGTTGCAACATTTGGCGGTCGATAGCAGCGACTGCCTCCACGATCCTTTGTCGCAGCTGTGGTAAATCACGTGGCATAGGAGGCACGTACACACGATCCTTGATGTAACCCCATAAGAAAAAAT
>Ga0123354_10006172_pt1 | contig 17722 bp, 15 predicted proteins | sample TergutLab28metaG_2_FD_97872 | JGI IMG/M metagenome (GOLD analysis project Ga0123354, IMG submission 97872) | Labiotermes labralis P4 segment gut microbial communities from Petit-Saut dam, French Guiana - Lab288 P4 | ecosystem: Host-associated > Arthropoda: Insects > Digestive system > Gut ...
ACACTTCTTCAACATCTTGTAATCTTCTTCCCATTATAACCACATTATCAGCAAGTGTCACAATTTGACTACATTTGTCAAATGTGGTTCCCTGCGTTTCCACTTAACACCTTAACAGCCAAGGAGCAACTGCATCTCCTCATCTCTATCCTTTGTTTGCTTTAAATTCGGGGTATAAATGCTTACCAATTTCAACCTTACGTTTATTTCAATATTTAAAATTCTGCACAATTTAACTATTGTTTGAGGGGAAACTTAGTTTATGCATTTTACACAATAATTCCTTTCTCCATACAGTGTCACATGCTGCTTGTAAATCAATAAATATATGATATACTTCTGTGTTTTGTTCCCAACAGTTTTACAATATTTGTCTCATAGTAAGAATCTGATCAACTGTTGATCTCCTCCGCAAAAGCCTCCTTGATATCCTCCTATTATTTCTTCAGCATAAGGTGCTAATTTTACATATAAAATATTTGACAGAATTCTATATCTTGTAAGCAGTAATCTGACTGCACTGTAATTATCACACATCATAACGTCCTCTTTCTAATGAATTGCACATATTATGCCATATTTCCACTCAAGTAGTATGACATCTTCGTACCACATTTTTGAAATGCGTTCATAAATACACTTCTTGAGCGCTTTTCCTCCCTCTTTAACCCTTTAAACGCCGAGTTAAATTCCATCTGCCACCTGCTGGCATTATTAGAAGCTCACCATATTCTCCACGTTAACAGGATGAGGGTTAATCAATTCGGCCGGCCATTGGTCATGTCCAGTTTCTTGTCCACTTTTCAAGTTAGTTATTGCTATCTCTATGTCTACATCGTTTGGTGTTCAACATACGGTTCTGCAGACTGTACGCACATTGTCCACTCTTCTCCACTGTCACTGTCTCTTCCATCTCGCAGTTCGAAATGCTTATCTTAATTTTCAGGCCTCCTCAGCAGAAAATTCTCTTTGTTGCTTACTGCTTTACCTTCCTTATCTTTGAACATGAATGTTTGTGGTTTGAATCATTTTCTTAATTTCTTTGTTTCATTGTTACTATAAGCAATCTGCATTTGTTCCAGATTAGATTTAAACAATAATCTCCTTTTTTCTAAATATTTTTTGTGTTCTTTTTTAATCCTTATATCCTTGTTCATTTTATCCGTCATTTCTCTTAATCGTTTTGTTGCATGCTCTCTTTTATCTTTTAATATTATTTGGTATTCTTCATCACACTAATTTCTTTGTGGCCCTTCTTCTTTTCTCCTACTATTCCAGCTGGTTCATTTATTCCTTTTTTTTTTTTGTTCCATATCTCATTTAAATCTTCCAATTCTTCTAACTGAGCATTTTGTATATTAGCTGTTACCTCCTTGATGATTTCTTCTTGTACGTCTTGTTTATTTAGTTTACCAATATCTCATTTATTTATTTATTTCACTTTTCTTAGTCTTCTCATTTATCTTAATTTTTAATCAAATTTTGGTCCTCATAAAAAAGGCCTGACACTAATTTCAGCACCTCTCATACTTCTCACATCACAAACATTCGTCCAGCGTCTTCTGACTACCTTGTTACACCCCTTGTTGTCATGTGACACCCCAGGTGAAACTGTGAATGTCCTTATGGTGATATCGTGTTTCTGTCACAGATAAATTTCTTCCCAGTTCAATATTTACCATTCGTTTTCCATTATCATTTATTTCGTTCTAAAGTCCGTGCCCTTCACATGCAAGATATAAATAGGACTCTTTTCCAAATTTAGCGTTGAAGTCCCTTAGTACCGTTTTCATGTCTTAATTGGAAACTGCATCACATACCTTCTCCAACGAACTATAAACTTCTTCTTTGGCTATTTCATCTTTTTCTTCAGTCGGAGCGTGTGTTGACATTAATGTAAAATTGTAATATTTAATTTTTACCCTAAATTTACAAATTCCTGCACACAAGTTCAGAATCCAATAAATTATACATAATATGTCCACTAATATAAAATCCTCTTCCAAATTCATATTTGTCACCTTTATATCTACTATATAAAATCATACATTTCTTTATTTTATCACAGTTCCTTTCCCTGGGCATCTACGTTCTCGCAGAACACATATATCAATTTTATCTTACACATTTCTTTCACCATTTCGTTCATTGCTCCTGCTCTGTACAATATTTCTACATCCCAAGTTGCTATTCTCATCTCATTAATCCTTTCCTACTGCCCAGTTCGAATCCACTAAATGTGACATACCGAGACCACAACTTAGGTTTCCTAACAGTTAGCATTTCTACGGCGACAGGTCGTCGGCCTGTCGCCCAAACCCCAACCTGGAAGGAAAGTCCACCATATTTGTAGCCCTACGGCAGGGTGGCCCAGCTACACCGCCAGGTACCGGGTACCCATTTTGGTAGCCTTTTACGAACTGCATGGGCTGCAGCAGGACTACTCGTTTTCCCGGTCATTTCACGGGGCACGAATTTATATTATTAATGTTACAATATTCGGTAATGCCCCATTTTTTGTAATTGTAAATTTATTTAGCGGACAGAGCACTGTGTGATTTTGTAATATTGGCATCATATCGTATCATCATATCGTAATTTTGAGTACCATTCAGCATAGCTTTTAAGACCGAAACAAGTATGAAATTGCTATATATAGTGCATAAATGAAGAAATTATGTGTGTACATCTGTACGGCGTGTAAATATTCTCCTCTGCCAGTGGCTGTACGTTATTAAATATTTCAATTTAGTTTTACACGGTGTAAATAAAAAGGCTCAAAAAGGCTTTGTCACTACGTGAAGAGAACTTTGAATGGCGAGCGTTGGTAGAGGTAACAACGAAAACCGTGTTAAATAAACATTAATTTTAACGACAAGAATATAAATACTGGACGTGTGTGCTAAATCTGCTGTTCGGTATGTCAAATATAAACCCAAAAGAATACAAAACTCATTACAAAACGACGACATAAAACATTTAACACAAGTTACACTTTTTTACTGCTTTTCATGCCAAGCAATATCCACCACACGGACCTCGTGGAATGCGCAAGCAGCAGGTTTAGAGAGGCAGCTAACCTTCACTCGCTCATACAACTGTATTCAGTAGATCAGGTTTAACTAGTAAGACCTGTTCAAAATCTGTATCGCACTGTTCAAAGTAACCATGCCTTATAGAGTTGGTGCTATTCTTTAGCACTCCCTGGGAGTCAATAAATTAAGATGTAAGAGTTGCATGGGACTTTGAATAGAGATGAACTTCATACAAAAATTTGTTCGATAAACGTCGAAGGAAGAGGAAATGTGGAAAACACAAAACCAATTTCAGATCATCATTAAAATCAATCGTCGACAAACTGGGTATGTAAACGTGAGCTTGGATGAAGTGGGTCTAGACTGGATCATATGATGGCCCTTGCGGACGTCCATGAAACACGAGGTTCAATAGAGAGTTGGGGATTTCATTTACGGTCCCGAGTGTCCACCTAGTTACCATATGATAATTACTGTACCTGCAAGGCTGTCTATGCAAGTCGCTCCCCTATCATACGTTAGCCACGATAAACACCGGGCAACCCACATGAGATATTCCTAGAACCAGAACGTCAATAACCGCTCCTCAGTGTCATGTCAACGATTCCTTCTAACGTTTAGCAATGCACTAATGATACAGAGCAGCGTTGCCCTAAATCTTACGCTCACAGGTTACTACTGGCTCCGAAAAATAACCACGAATTCTCACATCCTTCTTCATGTAAATATTGTGTGCGGGTGATAGGTATCAAGAGTAAAAATTTACATCTTAGAACTGACTTTACATTCCTAGTAGTACATACCAGCATTGCACGTAACAATGGATTGCATGATTCGACCTCAATAAAAATAATTCTCTCATTTCTTTGGCACAGGTTTTATCACAGTTACTCTATCGGCCACAAGATATAAAATTATCGCCAATTACAGCAGTACCGAGATTATTTTCTTAACAATTTATTTTGTAAATTAAAAAGTAAGTAAACTTCAAAGTAGCCAATAGAGCAGCAATGTAACCACGGATCCCTGGGAACCGGTCGCGAATCCCTTGCGACAAGCGCTGGCCCGACGCTGCAGTGAGTTATTAGACTCTCTGCGACCGGTTGTCTGTCTAGCTCCCGTCGTCGAGTGTTAACCCTTATCCTGCTAACGTGGAGAATATGGTGAGATCCGAATAATTCTAGCAAAGGACAGATGTGATTTAACTTGGCGTTTAAAGGGTTAAACCTCCCCGACACGCGGCGTGTGAAGCATCGCTGGCAGAGCGTTGGGCGGATCGTTGGACCGGCGCTTATCGGTCAAGCAGAGAAAAAAAATCCTATATAATACGAATACAGTATCTGACACCGTGAAAGCGTAAATCCTCTTCCTAACAGATTCGCCCTGCCTATCGTGACCACTCCACCTCCGCGTTGTACTGGGATTTGAGGCTGAACAGCACATACATCGCAAGAAGCAAGAAGCATAGGAACCTGTGGAAAGTGCATGTTACAGAGATTTGGGTTTGTGTTTCAGTTAGTATCCAAAGTACTGTAATAAAAATACAAAAATATGATCTTACGTTATGTATTAATACCATACTAAATGTCCAGTCAGTTACGCGCTTGGAGTACACCACGCCGCTTCCACTTTCGTACGTTCGGTGACGGCTTGTTTACCGTAACAATGCAGCGGTGTAGTTCGGCGTGTTTCGGAAGTTTCCGTCATAACGTATCCACGGAAATCTTAAAATGCTTGTAGCATGCCTGAATAAGTGCAGGTCCACAACCTATTATCACCAACTCCATGTGTCGAAATTCAGAATTTTTCCGATTTTAGGAAGGTAATATGTTGTATATGCCGTATATTACGCAACATCCCCAGGGGGGATCTGGGGCAGCACTCCCTAAACACACATATTACCATTTCTGCAGAGTAACGGAAGAATATTCACACTAAGTGCGATATATAAAGACTATGAATGGTACTACAGTGTAATTACAACTTATTTTTACACTGTAGTGACAAACTGGTAAATAAAATAAGTCGGATATATAAGGACTGTCCATACTGTAACACATTATATTTCTAAGGAAAACATTCAGTAAAACTCCAAACATATACAGGTTCAAAACTTGCGTTTTTCCAGATTTCCGGATTCAAGAATTGTGGATAAGGAGAATGTGGAACTGTATCACAGACCCTATAAGTAGTAGTAGTAGTAATAATAATAATAATAATAATACACGTTTTAGTATTATATAACCCGAAAGATCACTGAACTGAACAGTAAGACACAATAAACACATGGGTGCACAAAAGTGCCATAAATCAAGGAGCCACACAAAAATTCTGGCGCCAGAATGGTGATACAAAATCAAGTACCATTCTGAGAACCTAACAATATTCAGTGTCGCCGTACTAAAGCGCAGTCTCCCAGCCATTTGCGTACGGCATTGTGCACCTCTGACCCCCGCTACCATTCCTGCCTAAATAGTGCACATTTTACTAGTGCAAAAGGAATTTTCATGACAAGATAGTTTGAATAATCAGGGGAGCTCCAAATTTTCCCAAAGTAATTCGATACTGTGACTCTAGAAATTACACAAACGAACTTACACTATTAAAAGTGTTACTGTGAACGTCATTAAGCGGCATAGGGGGGAATGGAGTTATAGCATCACACCTTCTTAAACTCGGTATTAGAGTCCACTTCAAGCCCTGCCCGATGTACGCCCAGCGAAAAAGCCCCAGCACCCTCTAAATGTGAGAATGTGCGGCTTCCAGAGCTGCTAAGAACGTTTTGGAGAAACAGTGGGGAATCGAACGGTGCCTCCTCTGTTGTCCAACCCGTAGCCTAGTCGCTATACGGAATGTATTACCCCGACTCCATTTCTATGCTACAATTATGCATTAAATTGACAACTCCATTCTGTATGCTGCGCTTAAAACTAAGCGCCAAACTTAAAGTTATCCGTATTTCTCTATGAAGATGGCCTCTAGAGGCCGAAACATGTATAAGAAGCAATCACAAGATAAAAAATTGTTTTTTACTGTCATACCTGAAATTGGTTGAATCAAACACTGTATATGCAACATACATACGAAAGGAGTGATGTAAATTCCGCCCTATTTCTGAAATGGAACTCGGCAGAAATGGATGGTCCGCCTTATGCCCCGGTTTTAATTCCCAAATACAGAAAACCGTAAGGATGAACCGGCACGAAAAGGCGGTAGGTCTATACATGTCCTTCAAGTTTTAATAGTGGTCCCACCGGGAATCAGACTTCAATGGTCCCTCTCGCCTAATGAAAGAAAAATTATGAATTCGGGGTAAAACTTTTGGATGAAAATGTAAACCGAACTATGCAGAAGTTTCATGTTAAACAATTACGTCCAACTTGAAGATTCATACTTCCTGTAATATGACTCGTTTGTCGAATGATAAACAGATGCAGTCGACACGCTGTCATGTCGAAGAAGACTTGAATATTCATCACAACCGCGGTGAAGACCTCAAATCCCGCAAATTACGATAAGTCTTTCAAAAGTCTTTATCTCCTACGTACCGTACCCTATGATATCATCTTATTTAGATATCGTAATCGATTATCGAAACCAGGTTGATATTGCAGATTAGCAATACATCAATATGCAACACCCACAAGCACAGTAACATTCTCTGAGATGCAGCCTCATTCTGTTACTACTGAACAATGCAAGGTGATGACCAGCACTCGCCCGATAAACCGACTGTTAATATAGCGTAATGGTGATGAAGTCCAACTGCCAAATAACATCCACCCCTCCCTGCTATACCGTGCCCCGGTGTGGAAATGAATGTGTGATTGTATACACAAGCCCAGGTAATGGGACAGTACTATAACACACTGCACGAAGGCCAAGTTCATTACTATTCTGATTCCTGGCGTACAGTGCATATCTGGCAACAATAGGCAGGCAGAGTTCACGATAACAACCGGCTACATCACAAATCAGCCTAAATGTGTCTGACGACGTTGTATTCTGGACATTGTGGAATGTGTCTGATTCTTAGGCGCGTTCGCAAAATTGAGAAACGCGACTATTGGCTTCGTCATGTCTGTCCGTCCGTCCGCATGGAACAACTCGGCTTCCACTGGAGGGATTTTGATGAAATTCGATATTTGAGTATTTTTTGAAAATCTGTCAAGAAAATTCAAGTTTCATGAAAATCTGACAAGAATAACGGGTACTTATAATCATATCTCGCTCCGTTCTTCTTAACATCAGAAATGTTTCAAATAAACCTTGTAGGTAAAATGAAAACACATTTCGCGTTCAATAACTTTCTTTTTCCAAAGTCGTGCCGTTTATGAGATAATGTGGAAAAATATTTTAGAGCCGGGTAGGCCACAAATGAAAATAGGGCGCATGCTTATTGAATGCTGGATAATTAAGACTAAGGAGAATAAATCTACGTCAGTGGAAATCGAACACCTTTCCAAAAGAATTCTTTATAAGGGGCCAAATAAATGCAACCTCTCTTTAAACCTGATGAAAGAAACGTTCAGTTGCCACACCAAGACGATGGGAAACTTCATAAGAAAACACGTTTACCAAGAAATAGTTTACTTCATATTTAATCGTGTGAAGTAAGATCGATCAGTTCTTTCTAATCTTGACATACTTGGGTCAACTGTTCTGTATAAGGATATCAATCATCTCTCTATGAATTCTGATTCACAGTATCGCAAATTTCCCCTACGTTGTTGATACAAGACACGTTCTGTGAATGACTGGAGACTTTATTAAACATAAACACCTTACCCCAAGGTCGAGGATGCGGGAGGTGCCCTTAAGATATGCAAGTACCCGTGAGGATGCTGAATAAGAAGTTACGAACGACCAACAATAGGTGGTGTTTTATTTTCGGTGTTGATTTGGCAGGAAGCTGGCTTGAACTACGTCATGACCCGTAAATGCGAGGAAGAGCTATAATAATGCACAATACTATAGCACATTTTTCGCACGTAAAAGATCCCGTGAGATTGTGTTGAGTAATGGGATACGGAAACAGAGCAACACAGCACTGTTATGGGAATATAATGTCCTTATTTTGGCCAAGCAGCATGTGTATTAACATAACACTTCTTTCACATGTCAATATTTCAGACGGATTTCAAACGAACATGCATGGTTATAGAATATTTAACGTGTTCTTCCTCGTTTGAAAATTTAAAAAGTGATTTATGTTCAAACCCATGTGGCAAGGGTCTATTTTTTTTTTTAATTATTTACCTTCTGTATTTTGAATTATGACATTTACTGCGCTCTTCTTCGCTCATTCGAAAGAGTTTAAAAGATACTGCACAGTGCAACTTACACGATTAGACAGTTAAGAGTATTACCTACGGAAAGTTATGTCCGTCTTCACTCAATTAGTACTTTAAAACTAATGTTTTTGGAGGGGGGGAGGTAGTGAGGGTGAGGATAACAAACAAAACCCCACGAAACAACTCCATAACTAACATAGCGAGGGAAACAGCGCCGACAGGAAAGATGGCACTAGTGATCGAAGTATAATAACGATGGCTGTACAGGCTAAGCTACTATCGTACAGGTAAGCCTGTGGTTCTTATTGGTATCAATTCGATGAAGAACCGGGAAGGACTGTTTCTGTCACCATGGAATGAGAGTCACTTCTTCCTATGTGAATGTTATTTTAGAATGTTTACTTGCATATCTTTTACTAGAGTCAAACGACACGCCTCTCTATAATGGCCGATCATCTTCCCACCAGTTCACTTGAGGGTACGAGCCTTAAGAGTCGATCATTACAAAACATTCACACAGCAGGCTGCAGTAATGATAAAGTCCTATGAAAAAAATGACAAGAGCAATATGTGAACCTACTCCAGCAAAGCGACGGTGAGGCTGATGATGTGATGATATAACGAAGTAGTGAATGCTTAATTATGAAGATTTTAATATGAATTTCGCGATCTGTCAGCCAATTTCGAACAGACTGTAGCCTCGACTCGCGTGTTTTTTGTTTGGTTCTGCACGTAAAAAACTAATATGTCTGTCCTTCCCATATTTAAATACTGTGGACGAAAGTATTCCGTAACGTTGCCTGCTTGAATATAGTAATTTATAAATGCGTGGGGATTGCGTCACCGCAGCGGGGAATAAATGCTCATCAAAATGCAGGAGTTGTTCCAGCAGTCAGTCTGGTAGTGCGCATAGTTTGGGAGCTATCCAGCTGAGAGTTCGCTGCTGACCGCTGCTACAGGATGACGTACGCTTATGTTTCCTGCTGTTTAATTAAGGTATTTGAAGCTGAACAGCTCTAGAGACTTCTTGTACAGAATTATGTTAATGTGATCTCTACACTGACCTACACATAATAATGCATTAAAAATGGCCATAATTTTGCCTGTTTTTAGTACGGGTGTGAAAATTAGTCGCTCACATAGAAGGAGGATCGTAGGATGAGAATGTTTGAGAATAGGGTGCTAGGAGAATATCTGGACCTAAGAGGGACGAGATAAAATGGGAGTGGAGAATACTACATATCGAGGAGCGTAATATATCTGAACTCCTCATCCAATATTGTTCAGGTGATTAAATAGAGGAGAATTATATGGGCGGGGCATGTAGCACGAATGGGGGAAAGGAGAGGTGTATACAAGCTTTTGGTGGGGTAACCTGAGGAAAAGAGACCATTTGGAAGAACTATGCGTAGATGGGAAGAAAATATTAAGATGAACCTACAGGAAGTGGGATGGGGGAGCATGGACTGGATTGATCTGGCTCAGGACAGTGACGTGGCTGGCACTTGTAAATCCGGCGATGCAACTTCGGTTTCCATAAAATGAGGGGAATTTCTTGACTAGCTGAGAAACGGTTAGCTTCTCAAGAAGGACCCTGCTCCATGGAGTGAGTAAGTAAGTAAGTAAGTAAGTAAAAATCGCTGTGTGCAGCTTTAATACCCCCTTCTACTATATGCCATCCAACACTATGTACAGCAACAGCACATTTCACGTGCTGTCCACACAACACGCAAGTCCATTTTGTCTGCTGGGACGTAAAAATGTTGTAAAGCACAGGTTTTGCGGTGATAATCATGCATCGCCATATTGTGAACACACGACTGAACAGGTATTTAGCCTTTCACTCTCGTGGTAGGTAACAGCATCGGTCGGACAGCAATACACACGTATTATCCCAACACATTACGAATAAAATATCTTGCATCCGCAAATAATTGCTGCACGTGTATTTTCACGGAATGCTAAATTGTCAGGATGACGGTAACTGTTCGAAAAGGAAATAAAATCCGGCCCAGAGAATGCACGAACAGTGATGACGTGGGTATATATATATATATATATATGTGTGTGTGTGTGTGTGTGTGTGTGGTGCGTAGAAAAACACTCTTTACCTCACACGCTTAAAAGTGTTGGGCTGTGTTCATGGATTTGTGGGAAATTACTGTATACAAAGGACAATCCTCCAATTTTCTGAACACAATGAAGACGTTCGGATTTCTTAGGAGGAACATTTCAGGGAACGGGCGTAGTTCAACTGCGGAATGCGTCTTTACAGGAGTTCGTGTCTCTTTCGCGATCGCTTGTAAAACTTCGCAGAGATGTGTGATGCACCTTCATGTGTGACGGAAGGTACGTACGTACATAAATACATACACACATTCAAACATACGTACAAACATACATACATACATAAACACATGCATACATACATTACATACACGTACACATACATATACACATTCATACATACATACACACGTAGTACATACATTACTTACGTACATACATACATACATACATACATACATACATACGTACGTACTTACATACATACATTACATAAAAACATAATACATACATACATATATATACATACATAAATACATACATACATATACTACATACAAACATACATACATACGAAAGTACATACATTACATACATAGATATATACATACATACATACATACATGCATACATATATACATACTTACATACATACATACATTACATACATGTATATACACATACTACGTACGTACTTACATACATTACATACACACACACACATACATACATACATACATACATACATACACACGTACATACATACATGCATACATGCATACATACATATATACCTACATACATACATACATACACACATACATAGAAGCTGAATTAATAGAAGCACAACACTTTGCTGACATTGAACTAAACAAAATTGCAGAGTAGAAGTTAGACACTAACATGGGAGTTAAACATTGACAACACCCCGCCGACACGAAAACAAGGATACTTGAAGGAAAGGACGAGAGGAGCCCGATACAAATATTCACTGACGGCAGTAAATCAGAGAAAGGGGTAGGTGTAGGTATAGCTATATTCGAATCTGGCCAACACATCAAAAGCCTCCATTGCAGGTTAAATAAGAGGTGCAATAACAACCAGGCAGAGCAATTAGCGATATTGACAGCCCTAAAGTACACTGAAAGCATACCAACAAGGGAAAAGGTAGCTACGGTATACACGGATAGCCAAATGACACTAGACTCTCTGCGGAATAGCAATATCCACATATTTCTTATAGAGGAAATAAGGAAGAAGCTGAATGAGATGACGAAAACAAACTGGAAAATAAAACTAAAATGGGTTAAAGCACATGCCGGGATAAGAGGAAACGAATTAGCAGACACATTGACAAAGGAGGCAGCCGCAAACGAAAACATCAAAGAAAGCTACACAAGAGTACCTAAAAGTGTAGTGTTAAGCGACCTTGTAAATAAGAGTGTTGCGAAATGGCAAAGCGAAAGGACACAGTCTACAAAATTCAGAACTACAAAAGAATGCTTCCCGGAAGTTACTGAAAGGCTAAAAATGAAAATAAATCTTACACAAAATTTCACAACCATAGTCACAGGCCATGGAAAAATAAACTCATATTTACACCGTTTCAAAATAATAGAAGCGCCGAGATGCCCCCGCGGCACCAGAGATCAGAATATAGATCACCTACTATTTGAATGCGAACTGCTAAACGAAGACAGGAACATTTTAAAACAGGCAATAGTAAAGACAAACGACTGGCCAACCAGTAAAAGGGACCTTTTAAAGAAATACTATAAAGAATTTACGCAATTTACCAACAAAATATTTTTGACGAAATAAATGTAGCACAAATCAGATGCAAAGATAACAGTAAGATCGTTTAGCCTAACTGCATAAAACAAACCAGGAATGTAAAGCTAGTAGTAGAGTTGTAGAGAGAACAGAAAGATTGTCAAGCCTCAACTAATACGGCAATCGAAGGAATGTTAAGATTGTAGCATAGCTGTAAAGATAACCGATAGATTGTTAAACCCCTACTGTATACAACAAACAAAGTAATGTAAAGTTCGTAGTATAGTAACAAAGACAAATGTAAGATAGTTAATCCTTACTATATACACTAATGAAACGAAAGTAAAGGTAATAGGATAGTTGCAAAGAGAAATGTACGATTGTTAAACCTTACAAAATATAACAACCAACGGAATATTAAGCTTGCAGAAAAATTGCAAAGAGACCTGTAAAAAAAATGTTAAACCTGGCCATATACAACAATCAAAAGGAATGTAAAGCTTGTAATACAGTTGCAATGAATACTGTAAGATTGTTAAACCTAGCTATATAAAAAAATCAAAAGGACTGTAAAGCTTGTAATGAAGTTGCAATGAATACCGTAAGATTGTAAAACCTAGCTATATAGAACAATCAAAAGAAATGTAAAGCTTGTAGTATTACCGCTGTAATGGAGCAATAAAAATACATATATAGATACATACATACATACATCCCTTTCGACAAACTAAATGCAGAATAACAACAGAAAATATGAGTTTAAAAAAACAAGAAACTACTGTAAATAGATAAACATCAATTATGTATAGCTTGTAGCATTACCACTGTAATGGAACAAGCAATAAACCATATTAAAAAATACATACATACATATACACATACATACGTACATACATACATACATACACACATACATACATACACACATACATACATACACACACACATACATACATATATACACACATACATACTACGTACGTACGTAAGTGCATACTACAGGACTTCAGTACATAGATATTTTGATGTCTTAGAAGTCTTGGACTCGGAAGATATAATTTTTCAAGATAATTGTATACATATATACAGGTGTCACATCACAAATAATAAAACCTCACCAACACCCCTCTCAGAACATCAAATATGCGATTGTTCATCTTTCTTTGGACATACGCGTTTCAGTTGTGAACCAATTTCTGTCTTACTGGATCACAGTAACGCAGTCCAAGTAGCATCAAGTTACGCACGCTAAAATGAACTGCTGTTAATACTAATTCCATATTGCGGAAGAGCTGAGAAAGCGGATATGATGATCTTTAACCTTTTAAAACTCAGGGTTTTATGTGCCATAAACATCAACATTACGAAACCTTTGTGAAAGCCGCACACGCTATATATGTGATTCGTATGATTCTCACAAGAACTGTCCCCTATTTGCCTGAAAAGAATTAAACATTGATCTTGATATTGTACAGCTGAAGGTGTTCTCCCAGGCATGAATTTAAGCTTCATACATAATTCATAATTAACTTGAAGGATTAAAATCTTTACTACCAGTCCTTGGCCTACAGGTATGCTGAAGGTTATGGATAAAAGCAAGTACATGAAGCCACAGAACATGTTATGTTCTGCTACAATAAGATTTGTATTTGATATCATCACCGCAAATTTATGAATGAAAGGGTTATATAATACAGCGTCGTCTAGAAATCATAATATGAAAAAAGATAGCCTTTCATTGTGCAAGTCTTATTCCCAGAAAGGCACCTTTGTATTTATTTCTATTCATACCGTATTTAAAAAAAATAAATTTTGCACTGCCTAAGAATTTCGAGGGAAAAAGTCAGAAAAATAATTTTAGCAGAAAATGGATTCCTTAGGAACTTCAAAGAGAAAGAGTGAGTAACCATCAAGCTTACATAAAATATTTTCCTTCTACGTATTTCTTAGCTAAAACGGCATCGGGATTGACAGTTATTGAGCACCATAAAATGCCGAAGCAGAATTACATCCCGATATGAAGTGCGAAACCATAACATAAACTTTGGCAGTGCGCATTGCCTGTCACATTACGGACACACATCAGTCACACCTATCACTTCCAGGCACAACTAATAAAACATCTCTGCTAACCCTCTTATTCATTGTTTCGCCGTATCTTTTGTCTTATTCATTTTTAATAACCTATGCTACGACACAACTCTTTATGCAGAAGATATTTCCTAAAAACATTTACTCGAAGGCTTTCAGAAAAGTCGTCCGAAGTCCTGAAATTTTAATGACATTTATTCACAAATATACAGGTTATACACAAAAGAATGGCGCGGTTTCAAAAGTTAACAAGAAATTTATTTCTCACCTTACACGGGCATAACCTACACGGTCAGCAGCAGCAACTGTCCAAGTTTCTCATGCTCTACCAGCAGTTCCCTTCTCATGCATACTGCGGGGCCGCGGGGGCAATTTCTAAGATGGCGTCGCAGCAGGAAAAGGCTTTCTGTGTGCTCCGTTTTGAGGTGTTCAGATCTGTGATTACAGTGCAGCGTGAGTTTCGTGCACTGTAATCACAGATCTGAACACCTCAAAACGGAGCACACAGAAAGCCTTTTCCTGCTGGGACGTCATCTTAGAAACTGGCCCCGCAGTAAGCATGAGAAGCGAACTGCTGGTAGAGCATGAGAAACTTGGACAGTTGCTGCTGATGACCGTGTAGGTTATGCCCGTGTAAGGTGAGAAATAAATTTCTTGTTAACTTTTGAAACTGCAACATTCTTTTGTGTATACCCTGTACATACTTTATTCTATAATATTTATATCGCAATATTTGAATGCTCTGTCATTCCTATTCTCGGAACAGTGTCTTCTGTATTCAACTACTGTTGAGATAAATTTAACAGTAAGTAATTTTGTTTCATCTTCGAGCATCGGCGAAAATGGAGCTTTCAATGTCCAATTAAATATTTATTTTCTTCTTTGACTTGCGCATCACCATGACAATCTGTACCGCGTAAGGGAGGATATCTGACTCAAAACAGAAATCACATTCGAGTTTTCGTAAAATTGGTTAAGGATCTTCGGGTTCCGTAAAAGACGCGTAATTTCTTGAATAAATAACCGAATGTTAGTTTATGAATTTTCTACGTCTGGGAAATTATTATTCAGCTTGTCAGTATTGATTCATTTCTTTGTAATCAAATTAAAAGTATAGCTAGCTCTTCCTATACACTACATAAAGGCATATAGCGGGAGGAGAGGTATATCTCCACTTATTCTCAACCTCGGCACTTGATGTGTGTGGCCAGCCCCACCTCGCCCACGGTATACCCCGGGAAAGTCTCCAGTGTTCACTGAATAGGAAGCTGGGTGGTCGCCAGAGCCGGTTTGGACGTTTCGGAGAACAGGCACAGCGGATTTGAACCTCGGACTGTTCAAACGGCAGTATAGACACTATACCCTCTGCGCTATAGTGGCCGTCTCTTTTGTAATTTATAATGTTGTTGTTGTTGTCGTTGTCGTATTTTATATTATCTTTTCACATACGTGTGTACGGAATGTGTCGCAACTTCACCTACGGTAAAAATGCTGTCTCCCTCATTCGCAAGATAAGTGTCACCTTGTAACAATATGTATCCAGTAGCATAATTTCTTATAAAACGTAAGATGTAGGATTTAGTGCCAATATTTTTAAGGATTTTGCCAAGGTAGCCTTATTGCACACGGTCTTCCTCAACTAGTTTATAATTCATCACATCCACCAGATATCCAGAAACCCCATAATGTACTGTGACAAATCCACATTCTTCATTTCATTATTTAGTAAAACCACGGTTCGTAATTTAAGAGCTAAAATGCATACGGCTTACAGTGCCTGGAAAGTGTGTTTATGTCACTGAAACTAAAAGGTACAAGCTTGCAAAGAGCGCCATAAGCTACAGCGTATTTGCGTATAAAGTTCTCATGACGTCAGAACCTACAGAAACCCAACGACACTGACAGGGTTTGTTCACAGCACTAGAAGTTAAAGTTGTTTTCAAACTGTTGGCTGAAGAAGGCAACTTCTGTGGCATCGTCTTGTTTTATTTTTATAAGCAACTAACTCCACCGAGTGGGAATCTTCTTGAGAAGCTAATAGTCGTCCAGCTAGTCAATAAAACCCTTCTCTTCATGTAACCCAGAGTTTCATTGCCGTGATCACCACAGCAAGCCGCTAATCCCTATTTCAGCACAGACGAATCAAGTCCAGTCCTTTGATGAACAGTTGGAATAAGATTTCCCCGTCCACCCCACGCCTAGAAATTTTCAAGTGTTTCTTTCCTTTCACCTCCGACCAATACGTTGTAGTCATGTCTCATGTTACTCAAGAATACTACGTGTTGTGCCTACCTGTTCCTCACAGTTTTCATCATGCAATTTCATACCTAAAAACCGGTAACGCTTTATACTTATTTGTATTCGGGAGAATTTCGGTTCGAATGTTTGCTAGACCACCTCCTATACATACCGGCATTTCTTGAAGTTGTCCTCAGCCCCAAACGTAAAGTGCCGAAAGGATGTCTCAGTCGTTCAGGAAGAACATCTTACAAAATCTCTCAGTTCATCATTCACCACTTACAGTACGCTTAAACGGTTGAGTATGAGATTCGAGCAGCGTCGTCATGTGAACCACAAAAAAATATACCTCGCAAATATCGTAGGTAATCACTTCTAACTTCTCTCTCCTTATCTTTTCGTGTCTTCATTTATAAACGTCTTTATTCTGCGTGAGTCTTTAAATTTCCTCCGGCGACGAAGGTAGACCGGAAAGGAGAAACGGAACAAAAATAAGCCGCTACATCTCCTTATAGTGCCCTCGTTAGCCGGTATTTACATCCGTTCACACTAAGGACTTAAAATATTCTACACAGCCGGGACTCATTAGCATTAAAATAGTTTGTACCTTCCTGACCTAATTAGCAAATCCTTCTCTAAACTCCCTGCGTAAAAAGAAGTGTAATATTCCTGCTTCTCATTAAAACTAACCACATAAGTCATTACGGTTATTTTACCTTCCCTAACAGCGAAACATTTAGCATAGTAACCACTGGAGAAATTGTAATATAAACAACATGCAGAAATAAAAATATATGTTCACAGTCGCATAATGTGTATACAAATAACAATCACTTTAATGCCTTGTGTAAGAGTTCCAGCAGTTTCATGCCACCTAAACAACTCGTTACCCAAGACCACTCAAGCACAAACAAAAGCTTCGTAATTTTAAAATGTAAGGATTGTTTGATAAATAAATTAAATTTGTCGCAAACGAGAGAGAAATATCTAGTAAGGTCACAGCATTTAGTGTGAGAGGTGATTAAAATTGGCTTTTTCAACAATATCCTTCCACTTAAGACCATCCTGGACTTGTTCTGCCCATTTTATAAGTTTTATCTTTCTCAGGTCCTTCTTGACTCCATTTTCCCATCGGGACTTAGTCCTTCCCACTGGTCTACTTCCATTTGTATATTTTCCTTACTCTATCAGAGTTCTAGTGCAGAAGAAGAAGAAGATGAAGAA
>Ga0123354_10006174_pt1 | contig 17719 bp, 9 predicted proteins | sample TergutLab28metaG_2_FD_97872 | JGI IMG/M metagenome (GOLD analysis project Ga0123354, IMG submission 97872) | Labiotermes labralis P4 segment gut microbial communities from Petit-Saut dam, French Guiana - Lab288 P4 | ecosystem: Host-associated > Arthropoda: Insects > Digestive system > Gut ...
ACACACACACACACAATTTGTGGCATGACAGTTGCTGTGATTCTTAACTGAAAGTTCTGTCACTGGTTTTTATACCGTTTTTAGTAATTAACCATTAAGTGACATATAATCACATATGTGAATGCATGTTAAAAAAAAAACTCATTTATGTATTCAAGCATACAAGGAAATTTACTGCATTGTTAAACATAATCTCTGTTTTATTTTCCACAAAATGCCATTTATTTAATAGTTCCATCTTATTCTGTTCAAATATTACTCATACTTTAATAAATCATGTGCTAAAATTTAAATTGCCACCTGGTTCTTTAAAGGTTAATTTCTTATCATTGCTGAACAAATGATATTTGGAAGTAATAGCTTCTCTTTTATTAAATTAAAGAAACTACATTTTCATAATTGTGTGGTAAATCTTGTAATACATATGCCTTCCAGATGAATTTTGTATAGCCAATATTTAGTGAAAATCTCAGTTTTCACTAGTTTGATGAATATTTATTTGAAGAATGTTTCATTCAAGACATTTTTTTTCACAGAATGTTTAGGTGAACTTCATGCATGTATGCATACAGAATATACCTGCATATGATGCAGCGTGCACTTTGTAGGCAACGTCAGGCAGTTGGGTGGCTAGTTTCTCCGTCATTAAGTACAGTTTATAGAACCTACTGGACTGTTGTTCCTTTGATTTCTTCCATACAGATTCATCCATACATTTCTGTCTTCCCACATGGCTGTAATGTAATTACATTTGTTGTGTAAAGAGACAGTTTTAATTAAAAATGTACTTTGATGAAACTTTTACATATATTTTAACACTTTGATTAACAGAGTTCACCCACTAAATGAAATCTACCCATGGTTTCAGTATGACAGCCCTGTAATTCACATGATCAGCCAAGACTGTAGAGATTGAACAGATATTAGCTACATAGCAGTACTCCACGTCTGCTGCACTAAGTCTGTTCGAAATGGTGGATGTGCTATAGGCATTAATTCCACAAATATTAGTATGAATGGAAGATCAGAGGTTGTATCTAAAAGAAGAGTGCTAAAGAGCGTCATTGTTACTTCCTAACAAGGAGTTGGTATAGTGCAATTAGAACAGGGACTAGAATACAGGCTGGACAACAAAGGAAATGTGGTTCACTTCCTGGCCAGGACAAGAGAGTTCATTCTTCTCCAAAACATTCCTACAAGCTCTGGGGCTCACCCAGTTGCCTGTTCAGTGGGTTACCAGGGTTAAGGTGGCTAGAGTGTGAAGATGGTGACTCACCTTAATCTAGAACTGAAGTTTAGAATGAGTACAACTATGCCTGCACCCATAAGCCTTTATTGTGCTCATACAGATAAATTTTCCTATACATTTACTTTCTTCAGTAGTGTATATATGTATGCTGGGAATGTTTACAAATGTAGTAGGTATTAACCTTTTTAGGGAATGAACTTTACATATGCCACGTGGGAAAGCTCCATTCAAAATGGTGTCGATTAAAAATTAAACAAGATTGATTATGTGGTTTTTCATTTTTTGGGTGAGACTAATCAGTTTAATTTTTGTATTACAGTTACTTTCTTTTTGAATTTATTTGCCCACCAACGTCTCTTCATGACTTGCAGGAAGAATATGCCCGAGATGTAGATATTGTCAGGCGAAGAATTTTCAAATTGGAGACACCAGAAGAATTTGAGTGCACCTTGCATGAAGAAATGCAACCACCTGCCTACAGGTACTTGGCAACACTAAGTAGTTTCGTAACAATTCTTTTCAGATATACATGCTAGGGCATCACAAACATAGCTTCAAAAACTCCAGTAATTCTATTCAGAACTTAGCACAAAATCACAAATGTTATGGGATTCTTATCTCACATTAATTACAAAAACATTAAATCTATCTGTTGTCCAAAAAAGTTAGGACCAAACTATACAAAACTATGAAAGTATAATTTTACTTGTTGTTCTGTATGGATGTGAAACTTGGTCTCTCTCTTCAAGTGAAGGGCTTAGATTTGGGGTGCTGAGGAGAATATTTACACAAAAGACGAAGTAACGGGAAGATGAAGAATACTGTGTGATGCACAGCTTTACAATTTCATTTGCTGGACCAGCTATATATTGTGGTAGAATAAGGACTGATGAGAGAAGGTTGACATATTTCATGAAAAACCATGCAGAATATCCCCTTTCAGACTATGAACATAACTGTAGTATGAGAGAACTACAATTCTACATATAACACAGTTCATTGAATACAGAATACAATAGAGTTGAGGTAATAGTACTATTCATATGGGAACTAAACCTTAGTTACTTACAAGCATACAAATCATTATTGTTAGCCTAAAAATAAATATTAATGTTTATTGGATGTCTTTTTAAATTCTGAGTGTTACATCAGCAACCTGCTTCTAAAGTCATTTAATTCCCCATGTGCAGCATGATTAACTTATATTTGTAATATTTTTAAGCTTGACAGTTCAGTAAAAAATGTAATTTTTAAGAAAATCCATTTACCTGTACACGGAGTTTGATGTATACAGCCATTATATTTGCAGATTAACGTGTATATATATCCACAGTTATATGTAACATTTTCTCTAGTGGAGTATCAATTCTTCAAATGAATTTTGAGATGTTCATTTTGCTTGAAGAATGTGAGAAATGTTTGATAGTAACTGCATGTGATGTTTCTTTGACGTTCTTAAATTGCCACAGCCCTGTGCCATTTTATTTTGACTGAGTCTGCTGCAACAACTGCTCCATTCTGACAATAAAATAGAGGATAAATGACATTGCATGTTGTTACTATGTTAACTTTTCACAGTTTTTGCCAAAATAGAGTAAAATGTTTAAGCATTCTTCACACACCAGTTAAGAGTAAAGTATATTGACAGTTGTTATTTTGCTGGTAAATTTATTTTATCTTTCTCCACAGTTGTTGGGGTGTGTCTTTGGAACCCTGACAGATCTCACCAGATAGACACATTAAAAAAATATGTAGTTTTCTATGTTTCCTACAGTGCACTGTTGAGCACAACCAAGGCAACCATCATATGGATTGCACGGTTGGCCTCAGCTACAATTGAAAGACCTAGATATGCTTATGCAAGACATTCAGGGATAAATTAAAATCATCATTCACATAACGGTTTGATTATTCTTGAGAATTTCAAGCTACATATTATATTCAGGCCAGGTGTTTTTTTATTGATATTCTGTCACATTTTCATTACTGGAAATGAAGTAGACATAGCAAAATAGAAATAGTAGGTTTTTCTTGGGCTTCTTAGTGGTGTGAAAGCATGTCGGATATATAAAACATGTCCCTGACCATATGATATTGATTTCTTTCCAGGAAAGATGTCCAGAAGATGATAGAACAGAGTAAGAAAGTCGACAAATACAAATTTAAATATAATTCAGGGCTGGATTACTACCCATTTCAGAAATAGTTTTTCAAATTTGTATCAGAGTAATAAAAGCTGTAGAAATATGTGATATTGGGTTGCAGTTTACTTTTGATCTGTGTTAACTGCAGAAAATATATAAGCCAAACTGCCACTGAAGGGTGCACATTTGACCATTATAACGCAGCTTTATTAGACCCCTTCTGGTAGTATGGTAAATAAGAAGTTACAGCTGTGACCAGGGGCAGTATGTACTCTCCATGGAGCACACCGACACTTTATAGAACAATGTTCAGAAACGGACGGTGTGCACATTCTGTAACGCAGCTGAATTTAAATAAGAACATCAAGGGGTAACTAAAGTGAATGTAAGTAGATAAGGAGAAACACCGGATACAGTATTCCCTGGTCAAGAACAGTCTTGGTATTTGTAATTAACAGGGAGGACAGTGTCAGTGTTTTGAGCAGCCATAGGCCTTCATATGGTTTGGCTAATTTTAACCTGCAGCAGTATGATGCTCATAGCAGTGCATCTCGATCTGCCATTATCTAACAACCATAATGATTATCACTCACAACATATCAATGATTTAAATAAAAAATGCTGTTTGTCTATTCTACACTTTTCAGTACAGTCAATTAAAGCTGTATTAACATACTGTTCTAGTAAGACACAGTATTTCGACATCATCTTTTTCCATCACAAGGGTTAATCTTTTATTTAGAGCATTTGTGCAGAGTAGAGGTACCACATTCAGCCATGAACAGTGCGTAGTAACTGTAAGTGGATACACGACATTCAAACTTTCAACTATTGTACAAGTATATTACTAAGCAGAGAACAAAAAAGAGAAGAGACACAACTTTTATTCCAGAATATGTAATGTATGTAACACAGTTCTCTAGAAGAAAGAGGGGTAAATACAATGTACAAAAACCAATGCTGCAATCCAATATAAAACAATAACAGGAACAAAACACTACAAGACAGCACAACTGTCCCATCATGTGCCTGTCAACTCCACAGAAGCAAACAGAATACATAAATCATTTCATAATCTGCTACGTAAACCCAAGTTTTGGTAGCTGAGTAAATAAAGCTCAAATTCTAGTGCAGTGATCCCGTAATCTGTGCGGTGGGTAAAAGAAATGCATATGAATATCCAGCTGTTAGCACAACATACACAGCAGAACAACAAAAAACGGTGCTGAGGACTGTAAATATGCTGTTCATATTCGAAACAACAAACACTCAAATGACGAGATGGAAAAAAAAACAAAGAGCATGTAGGTCACACAAAAAATATGGGACTGTTATAGACTGATACCACTCATCATCCCAAAGCATGTAAACTTAACATCAAGTACTACCAACAGACTAATAATAATTGTTAAGAACTGCTTTCAAAATGAAGTCACCTTAGACAGTCAGCCTGTATTAACCAAATGATGAGACTGCATATTTTGGCCACATTAATGTAACACTTGGACTTCGTATCTTGAAATGTAAGTGCAGTGCATTTCCTGTTCCTGCCTAGCTGTGGGAACTATTGAAGGCTGATATCACCACCTGCAACAGACAGAATTCATATTGAGATCAGCAGTAAGGAGCTGTACATTCAAAGTGAAAAACTCCATTCACTTACCTGGTATAGCCAAATTCCTTGATGTGTAGCCCAGCTTTTGTGTTGGCTAAAATCTTATCACACCCCCAAAAGTTCCAGTTACCAATCACTGCCAAAGGCCAGTAAGCATCATGCTTGGAACAAGGCCACCATGTATTTACTATTTAACAATTTTCAGGATAATTTCTGAGCACCCTACCCTCCACTCCCCCTGTACATTATAGCATGGAGAGGGACCTTATCTTCTACCTGTGTCAAGTACCTGTGAGTAAAAACCTATAAGTGCTGGCCGTAGCCCTGGTGTACTGAAATATACTGGAGATGCTAGTGCAGTCAAAGCAGAGTTTCCTTACCCAGTAAAGCTGGTGATAAATACTCCATGGTACTTGTCTACATAAATCCCTCCTAAGGCCTGACAAGATACTGACTAACCTTATGCTTTGGCTGAGCTATCCCTATGGCAGGTTTTAGCTGACCCATATGCTGTGCAGTACATTGTTGAATTTATCAGTACCTTGCTTCAGATCATCCTTTGATGACAGCCATATACATCGGATGCAGCCAGGGGGCTGTGTAAAGTTGTCTCAACTCTGGGAGATGTGGCCATATCAACAACTGTTAAAACAATGTTTAAGTATCTTGTGGGTCACTGAAAGCTTCACAAGACTGGCAAGGCATCTGACTGCTTGGTAGGGATCCATTTTTAACAGGAGAGGCAATGAATGCATGCAACCAGTTGCAGTGGAAGAGCAATAAGTATTACATATTCTGAGTGTGTGTCTGTAGCCTTAGGTATCAAGCATGCAATGTGCATGTGCCATATTATGTCATCTGTGGCTTGTCTGGCTGTACCACAGTTTTTCACATTATCTCTTAAATGACATGATATTCAAAAGAGAAGTAATTTGGTCTTCATGTAAATCACTCATTATTCTTGTCAGATTTTAATGAAACTTGAATTTTCTCAAAAGATTTTCGAAAAATACTCAAATATTGAACTTCATGAATATCTGTCCAGCGGGAGCTAAGTAGTTCCGTGTAGATGGACAGACAGACATGACAAAGCTAACAGCAGCTTTTCGCAAATTTGCAAATGCATCTAAAAACCAAACATGAGGACACTGAAAGATAAGGGTGAGAGGTGGAAAACAACTTTTAATAACAAAGCTGTAGTGTGTATATATCTATATATACATAACAGTCATGAACACAACAATATTAGTTAGTAGCAATATATAATATACAACTACATGTTTCAGCCCTGATGATGGCCATTCCACAATAAAAAATGCAGGGTAATTTATTAATATTACTACATGATTAACTCTGCTAACAAGATTATTACATACTGATATGTACTACTACTACTAATAATAATAATAATAATAACAACAGCAACAACACCACCACCACCACCAGTCATACTTTACATATCTGTTCCTTGTTCTTTGCAGTCTCATTCCAGAGTATTACATTGACCGATCTACACCTCTCCCTCTCCTACTCCTGTTAATGTCTGGCTGATCACTGTCCTAGTCCTGCAGGAGTTCTCTCACCATAGGACAGTCAGCATTTTCATGGGCACTGTCTGAAATGAATTTTATGACTTGGAAAAACTCAGGGACATTTGGCATCCTCAATAAAATTTCGTAGGACACCAGGACAGAGCTCTTTAAAACCAATACAGCCAGGACTGTCCCACCAAGGTGAAGAGGATCCCTATTCGTGTGCCAATTTGAAGAGCTGCAGAGTCGTTTCTGGCTTGAACTTGGAGCCATTTTAAAGGATGGCAGCTGGACAGGCCCATGCGACTTCATATTCTTCCCATGGTGACCAGTGGGATGCCCTACAGAGTTATAGAGATGCAGTACAGGAAATAAAGTGGAGACCAGTATGCTTTTATCCCCCATCACTGCAGTTTGATGCATAGGTCTTGAATCTGTGCCTTGAATGACAGCCTTTGGGAATAGATGATTTATCAGTGCCTGGTAATGACAAGTTTGAGATGGGACATGCTGGAGTTTCCTCAATCTTTAGCCCTGCTCAAGAACTTGCTCAGGGTTTAACTTCTTTTGACATTAGCATCTACTGCCTACCCATACGGTAAGTGTTGTGCTCATGACAACAGCTTGCCTTGAAAATAAAATATTCCTCTTTTGGGATATAAGTACTAATGTTTGATGGTGCATTCTCGCTGAACCTGATGCATATAGTGTTCCAATTAGTGTGTTGCTGCCTGAACAAACACCACAACCTGCAACACTGAGAATTTGAATTCATAAACAGATGTGCTGAACATGAACCATACCCTCATATACATACCTGATAAAGGATAATTTTGCAGCCATGTTAAATATTGTGAATATTTAACATGGTTGCAAAGTGCATTATGGAGTTCCAATTGTAGACAGTCCAGTGAAATGTTAACTTACCCTCCATCACTCTCCTAAATGATTCCACTGGCAACGTTGGTCAGGATGTGCCTCACGTGATCCACCCCAGGTGGCTCCTGGGCCCAACTTTATACCCTCAGAACCTGGAGGTTCATGGATATCCAGGATGTGTCAGGAGAGAGTGGGTCACCCAGGTTATGGGTAGAGGGTACCCACTGAATGAGGTACCTCACTGGTGAACCCAGGAGATCTAGTATACCCCTGCTTCAACACATATGGCGAAGTATATGGGCCAGTTCATGACCTCGATTATCCTTATGAATGGCACCCTTTCAGGATGCAGCTACCAGTTATGGACACCTTAAAACTACTTGCAGGTTTTGGGCCTCATTCTGAATTAAAAAAAACAGTTCTGCAGCCTTTGTCTTCCTTGGTATACATTTTCAACACCATCACCATCATCATCCAGCCAACAGCGTGATAACATGGCCCCTCAGGTGGAATGTTGGCCATGTTATCTGGATAGGATGGGAAATGCACTGATCCATATTCTTTGCCAATTGTCTCTGAAAATGGGATAAATACTGGATCCTTGGGTTCACCAGTGAGCTGTTCTGCAATTACCATTATATGGTCATCACCAGTACTGGTACAATTTCCGGTTTTGTAACAATTACACTTACAAACATAAATTAAAGTGTCATTTTATTTCAGAATTTACCATGCCCCCCTCTTGTTAAGCAAACCATTAACATTTACATACATGCAACCACAAACCAAAGTACAAAATTATTATATTCTTTATGACTGACACACTCATTTAATGTAATACATATTTCACACTCATTTAATGTAATACATATTTCATGAACTGACATTATTCATGGAACCACAGTCCAATACATGACTTTTATCACTGCTCACACTTAAGGTTTCATATGAAACAAGTTTATAAGAAATATGTAGCAAAACTATTTGCTACATAACAGTAATTTCATTTTAAAATGAAATAGCACCTCGTTTCTGCATGTTGCAAGCATTCCAAATTATTAAAAATAAATTATGAACCATTACAAAAGTAAATGAATATCACACAAATGTGTATATTCTGGTAAAAAAAGAAGAGATTTTATGAAAAATATCTTGGATATGAACCTCTAATTGCTACAGATGCATTTCTTTGCTATACACTGGCAGGCATGTACTTAGTTTTGTATTCAGTCAGTGCAACAGAATCCAAGATGCTGATAGTGGCAAGCATATTTATTCCTGTCCATTGCAAAAAGCTGCTTATTTCCCTGTCAAAATGGAATTGTCACAAATCTACACGCACCGACACCTTGAAAGACTCGCCTCTGTAACAGAAGTAACATTCATGGCAGAGCATGTACGTATGTAATCACAACATACATACAATAGTTTACGGATTGGAATCCACTGCTGGGTAAAATGGAAGCTGTATTTAATGAGGGCTGCCAAAATACAAACCAATGTGACTAACAATTACCATGGCAAGCAAGCACAGTAAACCCATTTCCTGTGCCTCTCTCCCTAACTCCACCTGAACTCTACAATAAGGGAGGAATTAATTTTGTTACTCTACATGCAGCAGTACCCCAGAATGTCAGTATGTCTGTAAGAAAAGCAACATTTACAATGGAACGTGTAAGTATTAAAATATACCTATGTTGCTTTGTGTGATGTGCACTTCATGTTGTAAGATAGCGCAACATTATTTTCTCAGGGTTGTCAATATCCAATTATGACCGCAACTTATACAATGGTTGTGAAGGTGGACACAAAATTATCCAGGATGCTTCAACAGTTACATATGGCATAATCACAGATGTCATTACAAACACAAACTTAAGCATTATCACAGAAAATGAAGATGATAGTGACACAAAGGAGCATGATTCTACAGACATACATGAGTAACATGAAGTAAGAAGCTAAACATCACGTCAGTAAACTCATCTGTGAAACAAGTCACCAGTAGATAGACTTCCCCATTAGACACTGTTTCACAGAACTTGTTTCGTAACTTGACTCTCAAAACCTAGCATGCCTACTGGGGTTCTTGCACATCTGTAATTACATAGAGTTTAAAACAAACACTTTTGTGGCTGTCTGTACAGATTATTTTGATACACCAGTTTTCTGGAATGGTAGCCTTCAAAGACCTTTACGATCATGCTTGTGGAAGCACATCACCTAATGCATCTTCCTGAAGTACATGCCATGTTTGCTCTTGCTTTTTCTCTAGAAATAAAGATGTTCAAGATTTGTTCATTAGTCAAAATAATATTGTTGTAAAAAGAGCCAAACACTAGGAAGCCAATTTCTAAATTTCGCTGTTGTCACTTTTTAGAATTTCTTGCTTTTATAGGTTTCCACATTAAAAACCCTACAAATTACATTCTACTTCATAGTCATGTGTAAGGTTTAATTTACATCTGTGAAGTGCAGCTGGAAACTGCATGATGTGAGACTACAGACAATGCTATCTAATTTAACACAGGTCATTTCACTGTGTTTACGGACTCCAATAACCAACCTCCTAACATGTAGTGTCATGCACCTGTGATCATCAGCCCGCAAAAGTGGCCATTTCCTTGCAGTCAGCACTTCATCCAGCTGCTAGGAGAGGTGGAGTGAAGACGTGGCATAACAGACAGAAAAGTATGCTCTTCTTTCTGAGGTGTTTCTCGTATGAATAGTTATTATGAGCATGGAGCTGAACTGTGCAGAAAAGGCAGCCAACTGACATGCCCCTTTCCTTTCCTAATGCCACATCCCCAGACAGTTCTGCCACATCCCCAGAGGGTTCAAACCAGTCGCAGACACGTTCAGAACCAGACACAACTAGATGACCCATGGGGCTAGATCAGAATACTAATAACAGTAGTACGAATACAAAAGTGGTGGCAACTACTAACATTGTACAAGGCTCACATCCCAATTCCAGACTGGCAAACAGACAGCATGGAAATCCAAGACAGCTGTGCCCAGTGTAAAAATTATACCAGTTGGTTGATGGTCCTCGGTGCAAGAGCTGGCAATGACAACATAGCATAATGAAACACTTATTTATTAAAATCCACAATCAGTTACAGGTTTCAGCTCATGGTGCAAACATGTACTTGAGCATGGATATAGTGCTGTGCTACCACATGCAGTATATTAAAACTACCTGAAATAAGTCATGCACTACCTCAGCAGCTCCTATCTATCTACACAAGTTCCACTGGAAAATTAATGCTCTGTACTTACATTATCATAGTAATTAAAATATACTGCTATGAATAAATAAACAATAGTATTTCAAGGCATTAGTGCGTGAAGATTTGTAAAATGTTATGTCTCAAAATATTAAAACATGGGGCTCCTATTCTGTATTAGCGCACAAAAAGCACTTTATTCTGTGGCATCCTCTTTTGAGACTGAGAATGGCTCAGTCACTTCTTCTGCTCCACAGTCTACAATAATCACATCCTTAACTGGCCGATCACGGCTGTCCGTCTTGGTGCTCTCAATTTTTCTGACAACATCCTGAAATAAAAAAGTTATGAAAAGCCATGTTGAATAAGCTGGAAGTTACCAATAATGAAATGCATATTTTTTATAATACCAACATGAAACAGTCTGGTACCAACCATTCCTTTCAAAATTTTCCCAAAAACAACATGTCTTCCATCTAGCCATGGGGTCTGTTTAGTTGTTATAAAAAACTGTGATCCATTTGTATCTTTACCAGCATTAGCCATGGAAAGCCAACCTGCCCCATAGTGTTTCAGCTTAAAATTTTCATCTGCAAAACGGTCGCCATAAATGCTTCTGCCTGCAAAGGAAACACTCACAAATAAGCAACAATGTACATATGACATAGTGCTAGGAGCACAGCCAGCATTATCTCATTAAAGTGAGGGACTGAATGCAGTCATTACTAAAATATCTAATTAAGTGATCTTAAAAGACACTATCAGTGGCCACCTTAATGCAGAACAGCAACAAAATCTCTCTTCCAACACCAAACTCTTTATACCTCTTCATTCTCCAAACACTTCAAAATGCTGTTATTTCAAACAAGGCATTATTTATAAATGAACATGGAAATTCCTTCCTTCATACCACATCACAAGAACTCTCACCATATTATATCACAGTTACCAACAACACTACAGTCATATGTCAAATTTACAGATGCCAACATATATAAAAACAAGGGAAAAAATTCATCCATTAAGGTCAGGCACTCAGGTTTACTATTAATAACAGAGGCTTGCATCACCATTGCCAACATACACACAGAACACAAACAGCACATATAACTTTGGGCATTTATAAACATAATATATGATTTTGGTTTGTGTATATTTGCAGCCATGACATGAATTCCTTTTACTTTCAATGTTAGCATAGCACAACCACTATGCATTCCACTTCAAGTAATGCAAACAGCAGGGAACAAGTGAATGCATTTACATCATGAGTATTAGTAAGTCCATGCAAACACTGCTTCTGGTACACATACAGCACTTTTTGAGGTGTTGGTACATGAAGAATTAGTGACACTTCAACAGTAGTAGGGCTATGCTTCCTGACATTATACAATAGCTCGTGGGGTTAATGATTTGGGCAGTTTCCACTGACATGGTTTCACTTCTCTTACCTCTCTTCTGTACCTTCACCTCCAGTAGTATCCTACCATATTAGTAATACAACAATATATCTAAGAACTGGGTATACCAATTTCAGATAAATTTGCTTCAGTTATTTACAAATGGAATAGTGGGTCAGACTATATGATTAGCTGCACACCAAAAATCAAATCAAATCAATTTCTCTCCATTGGATCATTACACAAATCCACCTGTTCAGTTCAACAGCCAGCACACTTCAATCCAACATCCGGACAAAGTTCTGGTAGTGGCATTTCCACCATACAAGATATATAAACATCCATAGCCTTATATGTAAGACTACAACTACAATGACACACACGATGACAGAAGTTCACATAAGCAATTCTTTGCATTAAACACCCTGAAAGCTCCCTCAAATGTAAATGTAAAAATAAGAATGACCCATCCCATACCACACAACATGTTGTGCATCACCCCTGCAAATGTTTAAGCACTGCATGGAATATTTTAAATGTCTTTAACCTCACTAATATACAACACACAAAATCTAATGTCTTAATCCCACTATATGAAAACAAAAACCTTGAGTCATGCATATTCTTAATCTGGCTAAAACGTTTCTAAAACAGGAACAGCAACTACTGAAAATCAACATCCACCTCTCCTAGTCTGTCACAATTCTAAGGAAATTCAGTAGTCTCTTTTACAACGTTTTCTACCATCAAGTGTACTCACCGCCAGTGCCATCTCCTTTAGTGAAGTCGCCACCTTGTATCATGAAGTCTTTTATGACTCTATGAAACTTGCTACCCTTATAGCCTTCTCCTTCTGGTTTTTTCGCTAGTTCAACAAAATTTTTAACAGTTTTGGGTACTGTTTTACCAAATAGTCCTATTTCTATTCTCTGCTTCTCCTCGTCCCCAATAGTAACATCGAACCAAACCTTAAAAATAAAAAATTATCAAGGATACAACAATATACGAGGGTTAACTTTTTAATGGTATTATGGGTGTCCTCAAATGCCAATTGTACAGCTGTAGTAAAGTCAGGCTTACCTTATTTGTAACTTTTGGACCTTTCTTGCTAGTTTCATTTGCACTAGCAAACGCAGTATATAACCAGAAAACCAAAAAAACTAAATAATGCACTCTCATGTTGTAAAAATCTCGACTGTACACTTTAGACAAAACCTACAGTCTTCCTTAAATCCTCAAGACAAACTGCCACGCAATTTCATCTATGGATGTTAATCTAGGGTAAGCAGTGTACAACTTGACCTATCTAACCATGCCGCAATATAACCCAGGGCCTATAAACCAGTCATATGCCGCCACGCATCTACAACGGCATGAATCAGTGACACGACATCTAGCACAGATTAAAGACGTCCAGCATAATCACAATAGGCATTAATCTGTGCGCACGATTACAGTCGAAAGCATGGATAAGAGCTATGAGCAAAGACATTTCACTTGTTGTAATGTAAAATGGATACATTTGAATAACAAACTTTAAGTCCTGTCATCATTTACAAACAAAAAATTTCTGAGAACGTAACACATGTAAATTACTCTTCGAAAATGCCATTATTCCAACGATTACACCACAGAGTTTGAAACAATGTTTCCTGCAGTGGACCCCACAAGCTACTCGCTGACAAAAACTATACGTCTATTGCTTAATTAGTTATTCCCAGCTAACAGATTAGTCACTCAAATTAACAGATTAAGAGAATAGGGCTAAACTTCAAGCTAGGTGTATTCCAATTTTTTCAGGTTCAGTGCCGTCGGTGTTTATGTTTTACTGCCGAATAAATCTTGTAACGCAGCATTTAAGAATAAGTAGCTATGCATATTCAGTAGTATCTAATTCTACAAATCCGCTATTAGTACTGTTTTACTATATTTCTGCTAAAATCTTATTATGTAAAAACCCGTGTGTGGGCCCGGTAGAGCGCAGTCGGTACAGCGACTCGCTAGGGGCTGGACGGCCCGGGGATCGAATCGCGGTGGGGCTAAGATTTTTCGCACCCGTCCAGACCGGCTCTGGGGCCAACCCAGCCCCCTACACAATGGGTAACGGGTCTTTCATGAGGGTAAAAACGGGCAGGGCATGGCGTTAACCACCCACCACATTTAGCGCCAAGGTTAAAGAAAGAGTAAAGCTATACCTCTACTCCACCCCTGGGCCTTCATGGCCTGTTATAGTGTGAACTTTTTTAAAGGCCTGTGTAACATTTGCCCGATATAACTTTAAACTTCCAATGGCCATGTTTTGAACAAGAACAGTATTTCATATGTATGTAGCTATGCTCAACAGTCACTGCACCACGCTGTACATTCATAATCCCAGTGCTTCATTAGTCACAGGACTTATACCAAAAACTAAACAAGTCTGCATGTGCAGAAGCAGTCTGAAGCCACACTAGAATTATATATATTAATATTCTAAGACAATATGAAGTATCTGCAATGCACAATCCTATCACAGATCTGACTTTTATTCTACTTGTCAGCCATGACAATACTATACATCTGGAAACCAAGTTTTACAAATAAAGGATAGAAGTGCATGGACAAAATATTATATTGAATTTCATGATTGTTGGATTCAGGAAGAAGTTTCACCAACTCTGCTTAACGTACATAAATCACAATTTCATTTCAAACATAAAAATATGATGACTTGATCGGAGGCATCATGGATGTGCTAGAAACGTAATATAATGCTAAACAGTGTACGTCAGCACAACTGTTTTAGTACACAAATTAACTACATAGGCCTATGCAGTTACTTGTGTAATAAAACAGTTGTGCTGACATACACTATTTAGCAAAATATGATAATAACAAAACAAATAATACAATTACCAGGTATAGTGTTCACCGCTTCCAGCTGAAAATCCTTGCTAAGATGACAGAATTAACCCATTAAAGACAAAGCGTAAACTTAACAGAATACATCCCGCTGTGTTACAACTCAATGCAGCAAAAAAGGGAAGTCATCAGTTGCAACACAACTTACATTCTCTTTCACAGGTATTGGCTGCATGTTTCAGATTAATTAACCCTTAGCCTACTAATGTCGTATATATATATATATGGAGCTCCTAGTAAAGCCAGAAATTTTAAAGTCGTATATATATGGACCAATGTTTGGGGCAACGCTCTCTCTTTCTATTTGCTGCACAATATTTCAACACTGAATCGATGCAGAGTAGTTTCCTGTGTCACAGTTGTATGTAAACACTTTGCCAGCTAGCTAGGTTACCCTAATTAGCTATGTATGCATAAGTGTCATAAGTCTTGAAAGCATCTTTTGCAGTTACTTCAGTCTTGCATTTAGTTAGTGGAATGGAATGTTGGGTCATAAAACTATGCTATTGCAGTAACAGGCAGCTGGGTAACGCTTGTTAGGTGGGGGGGGAGATCATTTTCCCCAAATGTTTTGCAGAAGTTGCGACTTATGTCAGTTGAGAGTTTGCTGTTCCACCCAGCAGTGGCACTCAAGTTATCATCAATGGAACATGAGATTTCTCATGTGAAACGGGCTCGTCTGCTGTCTCAGAATCAAATACGAGAAATCGTAATGGATTCAGACAGCGACGAGGAGAAATATTATGCTTCTGAGGACATGGAGGACGACAAGCCATGCCCACCTTCACGACGGTCTTCAATATCAGAGCCTCCAAGCCCAGATTTTTCCGCCAGAAGCTCTGAAGATGAGGATGATGTTGGTAATATGGCAGGTCAACAGCCACAACCCTGCCTGTGGACACTGCCCCCTCAACCCCAAAGGCGTGTAGTTCACACCTTTACTGGGGCTCCCAATGGGAAAAGCAGGGAAGCTGCACACATAACGAGCAAGTCCACTCCACTTAGCGTTCTGCTGCTGTTCTTCGCGGAAATTATTATTTACTGGTTGTGGAGACGAATCACTACCATCACCAGTTCTTAGAAAATTCTGACAATGGACATTCTCCCGAACGTGAGGTGACAGAAGCGGAAATGTTTCCGTTTTTGGCTCTGACATTACAGATGGGACATACAGTTCAAGGCAGACCGGAGGACTACTGGACGAAAATGGAACAGCTTCGCACTCCATTCTATGGACAAACGAAGGCATGTGCTAGGTACTATCACATACTACGCTTTCTACATTTCACGGACAATAATAGGAATGGAGTTGACAGAACAGATGACTGTGGAAAATACAAGACTTGTTTGAAATTATAAGGGCGAACTTTTCAAAAATTTACATCTCTTTCGAATATTTGGCAGTAGATGAAGTCATTGTTAAATTCAAGGGAAGGATAGTTAAAACGCAAACGTTTCGGCATCAAAATGTTCAAACTGTGTGACTCTACAGGATATACATGACATGAATGTTTACCTCGGTAAAGACAGACAAAGGGCGGCACAACACCTAACAGCAACACACAATACAGTGGCTAATCTGATAAGGTGTGTAGAAGGATTTGGCCATAAACTCACATGGACAACTTCCTTTCCTCCCCTGACCTATATGACGACTTGGCACAGAAGAAAATTTTCTGTTGTGGGACGGTTAGGCTACATAGAAAGGGCATGGCCAAGGACCTCAAACCCAAGATACTGAGATTGAAACGTGGTGACATTCGAGTAAGGACCAGGGGTGACTTGACAGCTGTGGTGTGGAAGGACAAGAGATACGTGTGCCTCCTGACAAACATTCACGATCCACCCAGAGAAGGCAATTATCACGATGAACACAGGAATGCGATAAAGCCAGCAATTGTGGCAGATTATAACCGGTATATGGGGCACGTTGACAATTTGGATAAGTTGGCCAATAGCTACACAGCCAGCTGTTGAACATGGAAGTGGACAAAAAAAGCTCTTTTTCCACCTGTTAGACCTGCCCATTGTTTAGTTACATACTTTTATCTTCATGTGGTAGGAAGAAAATTTCACACAGAGATTTTCATCTCACCCTTATCAGTGAGATGCTTGCACAATCTAGCCATGAGCCACGACCATCCATGCCTGTGGGAAGACCAGTCCCAGCTTCTACTAACATCGGAAGACTGGACACACATCACAATAAGCATTGGCCTGGCCGCAACCCTAAGCAGCAGTGTTGTCACGTGTGTTCAGCGAGGGGCATGATGCGAACCATGCTATTCAAATGTGTCAAGAGTGACATGGTGCTTTGTGTGGACCGAAGTTGTTTTGAATATTACCACACAAAAAACGACTTATAAGACATCTTTTCGTTCGTTCTCTGTGCAAACTGTTGGAGCCTCGACCACAATGTAAGTAAAAGAACATGGATATTTACAACTTTTTTTTAGAAACGTACGTTCTCCAATACGCAATAAGGAAATTACAGCATTTTTAAGGCATCCTGAGCAATATCTGATTCCTTCCCCACAAATTGCTTTTTGTTTCACAAATTTATCTCGCTTAGTTTTCGAAATATTCAAGTTTTTCGAAAAGCATGCACAAAATTTAAATACCCCGCAGAATAATTCGGCGAGCTGGGATTTACTTACTTACTTACTCCATGGTGCAGAGTCCTTCTTGAGAAGCTAACTGGTTTGCAGCTAGTCAAGAAATTCCCCGCATTTCATGGAACCCGAAGGTTCATTACCGTACTCACAAGCG
>Ga0123354_10006176_pt1 | contig 17719 bp, 15 predicted proteins | sample TergutLab28metaG_2_FD_97872 | JGI IMG/M metagenome (GOLD analysis project Ga0123354, IMG submission 97872) | Labiotermes labralis P4 segment gut microbial communities from Petit-Saut dam, French Guiana - Lab288 P4 | ecosystem: Host-associated > Arthropoda: Insects > Digestive system > Gut ...
ACCGAAACATGTCGGAGCGTTTTTAATGTTTTAATATGTAAATTTTATAAATTTTATATATGTGCAGTGGTTGGTGTAATAATTGAGTAACTCGACAACATGCACGGTGTAACAATAAAAATAGCCCTATTCATCTTATAGGTGGACCTACACATGCAAATTATGTAGCGTCGCTGAACACAGCCGCGGAACTGTCTCATAACAAGCGATTTGCCGAGGGTACCAACACTTTTTTTTGAGTATTGCTGCATGTGAAAACTGATACACCCTGTCATTCGAGTTAGATGTGCGCCCGTCTTTAAGTGAATTCCGTAGGAGAAATGTTTAATACAAATGGGACAATAACCTGAAGGGAACAGGCAGTTGGGAGACACAGGAAAACTTAGCATTAAAGTGGCCATTTTCCGTTCGAAATTTTAAATCAGTTTGAACATTATTTAAAATGTAGTTAATATTCACGGAAAACACACTGAACTTACTTAACAAAAGACACTTTGGTTCATGCTGTATCAGGAAATAATCTGTTTCCTTTTTGAAACTTACGAACCCTATAATTATACTGTGCATGAGCGAAGTGCAAAGGTTTTATGTTACAGCCGGTGGCACGTTTGTTTACCAGTGGGGTTATTTGGGTAAAAGAAGTAGGCGTAAAAGCTAGGACTAGATTTTGTTGGTGCAGTGTGTGGTTTTTTTTGTGGACTGTTGGAAGAAGGCAAGGAAACTTGACATTAATCATGTCCTTAAATTTGATTGAATCCACTCTATACACTATTTAAGATTTATTTATTATTATTCTGTCCTCTAGGTATAGTATTCCAAGCGGTCTCTTTCTATATACTTTTTCCACTAGGACTCCGCGTTTCTCATTTCCTGCGTGTGTTATGCATGTCCATTTCATTGTATATTGTTTGATACAGTTGCCTTTATCATATTAGGTGAGCAGCACAAACCACTACAAAGCTCATTCTCTTTTTCTCTTGCTTCCTCTTTCATATTTGAGAAATGTTGCTGAGAAAGAAGAGCACCGCACCTTCATTGCCCTATTTTCCAGTCGTATTTAAATTCATTTCCGGGTTCAAGATTAAAATTGTAGCCGCGTGTTCCTAACGTCGTCTGTTGTGTAAAGTTTCTCATAACTTTTAAAATTAAGGCCACACTATATTCAGTAATGTCTTGGGTGTATATATATATATATATATATATATATATATATATATATATATATATACATACACATATATCCTATTATGCCATTGTGTATGTCTGTAGTTAACGGAATAGAACTTGGTCATTATGAATGTTAGTTATGAGTTGGTAACTGGAGGTGGCAGTGTTACTGTCACTTACGAATACGAAGGCAACATGGCAACAGTCAACGCCATTGGATAGTATGCTTGGGCTGTCAGTATTTTAGGAAGTTGAATATTGTGTGTACCCTCCCCCCCCATTTGTTGTGTGGTTTATATTAAAACTCTTTCAATATCTGAGACTGTAGGACGAGGAAGGTATGGTGATTTGTTAAAGATGAGGTGCAGAGAAATGAGATGGCAGCAGTCGTTGCCTCGTCGAAGTATAATCCTGGTAAGTCCCTGGAGAGGATTCTGAGGAAAAACACGGGTACGTCATGCAGGGCAGTCGGTTTTCCAGCAGATATTAGAAAATTTCACTTCTGAATATGGACTTATGTCTATCGTTACCTTTAGTCAATGTGTCGGTATTCTTGTCAGATTTGTAGGCTGTATTGTGTAGTGAAGTTTATTGTCAACTGCGACGTTGATGTTACTTTTTTTGATGAAAGTTTTTGGTAGGCAAAAATTTGTTCTACTTGATCGGAGATTTTCTTAGTTAATTTTATGCACACAGATTTTTTTCCGAACTTCCAACAGGCTTGCACTCGTAGTAGCAGTGATGAAGTTAATGGGTGTAATTTTGTATGTATGGTTGTGTTAACATGTATGTCAGTAAAAGGGCACGTGATAATGTGGTTCTTTTCAAAAGTTCCCCACAGATAGCAGGAAATTACGTATGATGACCTGAATGAGGGACGTACCACGGAAATTGACTTAATTATTCCATATGATACGTATATTTAATTGTTGGTTCTGCAGTGTAGTTAGTGTGTCAACTTGTATGCAAGTCCGTAGTTTGTATCGCACAATTGTATGTAATTGGCATTGGAGACCGAGAGGCAACTGAGTAATAAAATTGTACACTATGTAGATTATTGTAGTGGTGTTGTGTGTGATTACATGCATCTTTGAAGGCAGAGAAATGCTGAAGCCCCTCTCTGGTGGTGTGATACGTTTTAGTTTTTTTTTGAAGGATTATATCTGCTGTAGATCTGACTACATATATAACTTAGCGAATGATTAATTCTGCAGAGACCTTCTCGAAAAGCTAGGGGTAAGCAGCTAGTCAAGAAATACCTGGAATTTTGTGTGATACAAGTGTTCTTACTGTGATTTCAAGATTCCATTACTCTATTCTATCTCACTCCAAATGAAATCAGTCCACACTCTCACATCTATTTCTTTAAGTCACATTTAAATTCTGTTGTCTCTTCTATACCTAGGTCATCTAATTAAGGTATAATTTACTATTCAGTACATTTTAATGTGTTTGACATTCACGAATTTGACATTCAGAAGACCGTGCATCGTGATATATTCTTATAATAGAAGCCTACAAGACGCACAATTTCTCATCTTTATTTTGGTAAAGAACTCTACATGTTTCGGACAGACTCACCTAGAACATGTTTTACAGTTTAACGACAACGTACATATATATATATATATATATACCAGTAATTTTACCCATTTTAAAATTTCAGTATGACAAATGCCAATTGCTATGAGTACAGTATTAAGACTCCGGATGATGTGCAGTATGTCTGTCCGAAACATGTAGAGTTCTTTACCAAAATAAAGTTGAGAAATAGTTTATCTTGTTGGCTTTTATTATAAGGACATTTTAATGTGTTCGTGTCACACTTCATAAAGTAAATATTTTTGACCAAAAAATCCCTCTAGAATTGGCGTAGGTTCATGAGATAAAGTTGTGATACGTGGTTTAAGAAATATTCAATGTCTGATGTGTTTGTGATTTTACTCTCGCGAGGAGGCGGGAAATAAAGGAAACATTTCGCCCCCACACAACGTGCTTCTACACATATTTTTGATTTAAAGTTCCCGTGCTTCATCAATTATTATCTTAAAAAATATCATCCGAGTTTGCATTTTATCATTCTTTACGAACTGAGGAAGCTTATGATATGCCTCAGTTCAGACGTCCGTTTTTCCTGCCGAGTTTCGAGCCTGGGACGTCCGAATGCCAAGACTTTCGATTGAAGTAAATGATAATTTTAAGAAGAACGACGTCCTGGGTTGTAACCGTGTAGTCTGGTAGGAAGGTGTCAAAACCTCGGAGAAGCATGCTGCCTCAATTGCCTACTCACGGTAGTTGGAGGCAGCAGGTATTCCGAACGTTGATGGCTATGTGTCTACAAGGTTACATAGCTTCATTTCGCAGATCACTTAGTCGTCCTCTGGACCGCTTCGAGAACCTGACGCCTCATACGCCCGTAATATTGTCAGTAAAATAAAGTTGGAATTACCAATGAAAACTTTTTTAAAAAACAATTAACGCTCGTTCATGTGTACTAACGACGATGAGAGACTCGAAGTTTGTTCGGTGACAGTGCCTGGTGTAATCACTGCAACTCAGATGTCAAAATAAAACACAAGCCTACACAAATTTTGTGCAAACCTTTGTGGCACTTGGTAATGTGGAGCGGATACATAAAATTGAGGAGGATTTTCCAGTGTGACATTCATCTGAAAGACTGTCTGTCGTCAGTTTTTAACATTATGGTAGTTGATCCAACGCAAATGTAATTATATTGTTATGGGCCATGAAGTGAAGTTTAGTGCTATACCGTGTTTATCAGGGTAGAAGGACGCCAGTATGAAATATGATAGAGCTGCAGATATTCTGAAATATAACCCCGTGTCTTTGGGCGAGTGGTTCCAGATATTGCGAAGGATTGTACTGTTTCAGAAACGCCGGAAACTACTCGCCCAAACACGCAGCGGCACGTCACAAAAGACTTGCATGTTCGGTAACACCTCTGTGAGAACTCCAAATACTACATGTGCTGTATTACTGACTAAATGAATACACCAGTATTAACAACCATTTTTTATTTGGAATAATCCGTTTGATTGAATGTGAGTTGGCGAGTAAGTGGACATACCAGTACGAATTTAATTGATCATTGAATGAACACGCGAACTCGAATAATGCTGTTGAATGTATGAGAATGCCTGTATGCATTGTAGTAGTGACTATGAATATGCCATTGTGATTTACACTACGTAAGAGAATATGATTATATAAATTTCATTAATTAGTATATTAATATGCCTGTAAGAATTAAGTTAATGTGTATAAGAACCAATATGAACTACTCTTTTAGCGGGTGATTCAGTATGCCATGGCTTGTTGTGTATGCCATTCTGAAATACATTAGTGAGTATTTGAATGCTTATACTACCGAATGTATGAATACGCTACCGTGGATTATATCAGCGAGTTCCAAAGACATAGAACGCAATGGGCTGTGTTTCCAAAGTGACGTGTCATTTAACCTCCGATTCTCATACATTTAATTTTTTTTTGTATTTGAGAAAATGGAACAAATAACGCGTTTTGTCATCTATCAGCAATTAAATCGAAATGGTTTTGGTTTGTCAACAGCAAAAACTGAATAGGCTTCATATATATAAAGCCGTAATATGTAAGAGTTCAAATAATGTATGGCCCATCGTACCAAATAAAATATTGTGTAACTTAAAGCTAGTTATGATGTTAATAATTACGAAGCCAGTCACAGTATTTGGGTAGAATTCCGAGTGGTTAAAATATTTGGTGGATTTGAAGTTTTTGCAGACCGTTTTATAAGGCTGTGAAAATCTCATGTACAAGGTAGTTAAACTTAAGTACATGTTGGCATGTCAGCTGCAGGTGGATATGGGAGGAGGCCAGACCGATGTTACGTGTCAAAACTTCAGTATGTCAGGACGAGAGCGACACAAGAAACGTTTGTATCGGACTCCTAAGAGTTATGCAATCCTATGGTTCACTTTCTCTGTAACAAAATGAAACCATTTGCCCGGGTCTGAGAAATTTTAGATTCGTTCTCTTCGTACAGTCCGAAATCAATTTTTTGGGATATATGGCCTTGTAGTCTGGTTGATGTCAAGGTTTATGCGTCTTTGGGAGATCCTGAGGATGGAGGCAGCAGTTTTCCCGAGATGTATTAATGCTGCCCGCCATCACATCTGACACGACAATGTAATCACTGCAGCAGGAACCGTACGCCTCTGGATATTCGGGATATAATATTGTAATATAATTTATTGTTTATTTTACAATTTTGTCTGTCAGACGTCAGTATCAACCGCAGCTGGTATGATCGACCTACGTAACGCAGCCATATGAAAACATTAATTTAAATATTTGTTCGTACGTTTCATTTCTCGATAATCCTAATTGGCATTGTGATATGTGCCTTCAGGCATGACATGCGGATAAATGAAGACTGGTCTTTGTACTGTTTTCTTGATTCGGATATATAACGTTGCAACAGGTTCTGTGTCTAGTACGTAGACAGTTAAGTTTCACACGGGACCAGATCTGTGTCTTGTGAAACTGATGCGACTGTTATTTTACAAGCTGAAATTTGATAAAAACAGCAACATATTTTGAAGACATAATTCGCTTTGTTGTTGAAAGGAGCAGATTACCATTGGTAGTATTAGGAGATGTTGGATTGTGCATATCCTGTCTGTGCAGCTTGTATGTTAGGTGAAAACAAGATGTGAAGTCTGTAAACACACAAACAAGAACAGGCGGCATTTACGGTATGTAACAACAACAACCCCCCCTCCCTTCCTGATTGCGGATTAGCCATATGAAGCGTAACATGCAAGAATAAAGAAAACTTCCTTTCGTTCACAATATAAACCTGAAAATCGAGTTGTGCGGTATCTTCCTTTAGATCAACACCCGAATACGTGTTTTGGACTGCAGTCAGGAATGAAGAAAACAGTGGCACGGATTCCATTTATGCATTGAAAGCTGTGGGTGATGAAGATTGATTAGTATACAACCATATATGTACCCTATGGCCTCTTTCCCACAGTCAGCATGCCATTTCATAAAACATGCGTTCACTATAATCCTTGCGGTTTCTAGGAAATGAGAATGCATCCAAAGGAGGTATAAAGTATTTAAAGTAACTGCAGGGAACTCTGAAGGTTTTTTCTTACTATTTTGGTATATGGCGTCGTGTAGTCTGTCGGCCCTTTTAAGAATGGAATTTCTTTGAAATAACATTAAGAAGCTTTGTTCGTATCTGTGAAGTCTCCATATATCGGCAGTAATATTCATAGATGCCGTGTGAGAACCTTAACTGCCACTCAGTATGCAAGTTGTTTCTTCGAATACTGGATCCAGACTCCTGCCCACTTAATTAAATTAGTAGAGGAGGAGAGCGGTCTGGTTGTGACACTCAAGTGTTCGCCTCTGGTTCGGAATTTAAAGAATATATGGAGCTATATCTCCAGTCTCTCATGGCGTGGCGTGTAATGTCCACCTAAGGGACAGTTTTACCTTTATTATAGGAGCGCTTGATTCACCACCAGCAATATTTTTGTTACAGGAGTGTAGGTAGTTCTAGTAGTACGGCCTAGTTTTCTTATTCTAAAGGAAAACGTTTAAAATTTCGTTTGGTGTACTGGCAGTTCTCTCTGGTTTGATGTGTCATCCCAATAATCTCTGTTTAGGCTAACACTGGGAAAATATCTTCAGTAGGCCACATTATTATTTACTATAATATCATTGTTTCCTTTCGCTTTTACGTAACCTGAATACACTTTATTTCTTTACACTTTTCTATATACTTCTGAAGCTAAGTTTGCATGTAGATATGAGAGTACAAACAGACGGTACTCGAATAAAAAATTAAAATGTACTTTAATATAAGTGGAGTCCATACATTAGCAGTAGGAGCTGTGATAATCCAAAACTAAAAACAAACTTATATTATGTAATTTCAAATCCTGATAGTTACAAAAGAAGCCAAAAGATAACATTACAGTAGATTTGAAACACTATCTGGCAGTAAGATAAAAAACAACACGTCCTTTTTGAGGGAATTAATCCCGCTGTTTTTTTAAATTAAAATTAATAAATCCAGTCAAAAACAACAGTTGATTCTATAATTTTCAGCAACATGTTTGGACCAAAGGCCATAATCAGGTTGAACACAAGAGTAAAAAATATATGTACACGCCGTATATGAAATCGAGATCTCGAAACCGCACAATTTTTATTGTTACGTGGTAATACATAACGTGGGTAGAATGACCTTTGGAAATAGTGTATGTAACCGTGCTTAGAATTATTATAAAAAAGAATGTATCAAGTATATATCATATTGAAAGTAAATAAGTAATAAAGATTAAAGTGTTAATATCTTGGGAGCTAAATTCAGTAAAAGGGTAGGTCATTCGCCACAGGACTGTAGGTATAAGTGCTGTCTCTCCAAGATATGGTTTTTCAGTGGGACGGACTTGTACTGAAACTTTAAGGGTCTGAAGTTAGTAATATTTACATAAATTTTAACAGGAGATTAGAAGAATTAAATGCGTTATGTGAAAGTAGATTTTTAGAACACAAATTTAAGACCTGACATGGGTCGAAGATTATAAATGTAGGATTTGCAAATCTTAATACACTCTCACAAAGAGGGGACTAGTATGGATACAGCTGAAGAATTCCGTATTTACAAAGAAACCATGAAAGACAGTCAACTTAGCGACAAGCGCAACTAAACAAACTTTCCTGAACCCTTCTTCAAGGTGATCATATGACGTCTCCCCTCCTTCCTCCGCAGTGCTTACAGAACAAGAAAACTAATACAGCAGGCCTTCATGCACCGGGCAAATTCGACGTGTCATACTCTCTGCGACCTGTTACACAAGTTTTGCTCGTAATATTTCGTAAAAACAAGAACGAAGCGAATGAACAGTAGGATAGAACTATTTTCCAATAATATTGACAAAACTGTGGAGGTATTTATGAACTTTGATACATGTAAGTTTTTAAAGTTGTTTTTTCCGAAATGGCTCTACTTCCACATAACTTGTTTAACCTTTTGACGCTTAATGTCAACTATAGTAGTCGTACCGCACCGCTAACGTCTAAAGTTTCATTTCATATATTTATTCAACATATATAGGTACTGAATATTTTAAACGTGGTATATACTCTCCGCTTTTTTCTCTTCAAAGTGCAGTTTGTTTCATAATTTGAACTTATTTGGTTCCTGTATTATTCACACTATATATACAGGGTGTGCTAAAATTAAAAAAATAATTCCTGCGCCAGAAGTTTATTTATCTCATCCCGTGTTAAACTTTCTATAAATAATGTTGTTTTCAGATTCTCTAAAATATCAGTAAAAAAGTCCCACTTAAGCGCCATATCTGGGAGATATTTTTTCTTTAAATACGCAATACGACTATAGCACTTGAAGTGCTTGTCCTCTGCAGAATAACCTCTGCTTTTACTGGATTTACCTTCTACCCTTTTAATACTTCATTTTTTGGTCCTTACTTTGATATATTCTAGACCCAGTATATTTCAAAAGAATCATAATCATGTTTATACACTTTCTACGTTCTAAGGCTAGTTTACACATGTTACAGGGGTGCTGATAAGTCTTTAGTCCGACCAGGAAGGAAACAAGCTAATGTTTCTGTCCGAATGGCGTGAATTTCCTTCGGCGCCTTGCCTTGCAGGAAAAAAAAACTTGATGACAGCTCGCTTCTCGATGTTGTTGAAATCGTGCGTTTCCCTGACATAACAATACTTGTTGGTGAGGTTTCGAGACTTCGATTCCATGTATATATATATATATATATGTGTGTGTGTGTGTGTGTGTGTGTGTTTGTGTGTATTCAGTTTTGTGTTCAACACGATAATAGCATTTTAGACTGAAACGTATTTTTGAAAATAGTCGAATCAACTGTTTATTTTGTCTGGACTTAACACAATTCTAAATTTGTGTTCGCTTTTCTCAAAATACACAACGATTATCTGTCTTTTACTTTCTGTGGCGCAACAACCCAGTTTCGGCCGAGGCCACTTCAATATTGAAATTTGTAGATCACACGCACACATCTGATAGGACTCCTCTGAAAGAAATATCAGCTCTTCGCAGAGGCCGCTACATGCAAACCACAAGAAGCAAAAGGTACGAACAGCCCTCAGCATGATTCGAACCTGCGAATCAAGCGTTTCAGTCCAATGCCTTAGACTGCACGATCACCGGGGCTCGCCGATTATTTATTGATACTTCTTTAACCGTTTGGTTTTGTAACTGAACCTTGGTGTGTTTACTACAAGGTAAGAAGTGAATTTTTTTTGTTTGTCTTGTAGATAAATTTCGTGCTACAGTGGGTTAATTGGATTCGGATATTTCAATGGTATTTCTGTTCTTGTTTGCTGTTTTGGGTTATCGTATTGTTCTCTTGCGTTTTGACGGTGCGATGATTTCCTAAATTTTATCACACAGCAAATATGGCTGACTTGTGTGAAACCAGGCCGTGTTTTGTCAGTATCCAAGACCGACACGAGAACAATTTGTGTCGAAAAAATTTAAAATAGGTTGTGAAGGTACATTCAGTAGTGAGGAGAGTATTTAGACGTCGATGAAGGAGAAATTTCAAGTGCGAAGTGAGCGAAGTTATGAGTTTGTAACGGACTTAATATGGCAAGAGCATGTGTCTCACAAACTTTGGTGCTTATCTATGAAGCTACGTGGGCAGATGTCCCGGGAGACCGCTACGTGAAGGGGGGTTCAGCGTTGAAAATTAAATGTAGCATTAGCACATAGGGCGTTGTTTGTTTCCGTATTTTGGCGTGAATCTTTTTTTAGGAGAGGGAAGTGTTGATTTTATGTATGATTACCTACTGGATTCGATAATAGAACGAATAGTCTAATAATATTAAAAACACACGCCTCTGTACCACCCCTCTGAAGGCGCTGCTTGCCGTATAACAGGTGTCCCTTGTTTTGCGCAGGAGCGGTTCCGCACTCCAGCCCCTCAACCCCACAGCAGAGCGCTGCAGGTTTCGTCACAATCAGACGTCGTCTCGCTGACCCATCTCACCAGACCGTCTCATCTGACTTCTTTATCGGCAGTCACAGAATTTGTAGCCACCCTGTCGCAACAACACGACAGCTCGGCCAACTAGCTCATGTGCAGAACTGCTCAACCAAGGTAAGAAACCGGATATCCGGACTGTTATAAAACATTTAGTATGTTAAGACAGTTCTCTGTTTCCGAAAGTGAGACAAGTATAGGAATTACGAGGACACGCGAATAAGATGCCGTCTGTATGAACTTTTAAGTTCTCTTTCCATCGTTTATAAGTTTATGTGCGAAATTATGTGGTCAAACAAAGCAATTGAATATAGGACTGAAGAGTAAAGTTTTAGGTGACATTTCTAAATCACGGTTTTGTAGGATGTCACGCCGTTTAGTTTGGTGTACAGGTAACTTTGCACCCAACTACATGGTATAAAATCTCAGGATACCGTGAACTTAGAGCTCACGCCAATGAGAATCCCAGTTCTCACAAGCAACTTATCATTTCCTAATTTTAAGAACGAGCTGTCTGTCATATCATGTAACGTTTGCAGGTGTGCAGAACAAAAGTTTTATTTCACGTACTTTTTCAGTTAAATTGTCAAGCAATGAACTAAATTGGAAGCCTGTAATGTTGCAATGAAGCTTTCAAATACGGCGAGATTTTTTTTGTGTCTTTTAGTCACGTGAATTACTTTAATCTTGTCTGCCTCAGTCCTCATGTTTCAATTGGTGAAATGCCGGACTGTTTTTGGTTAATTTTGATATTAGATGTTTGTAGGAAAAGCGTAGAACAATGTACACGACTGTATCGAGAAACACTGCGGAAGTAGCATATACAGTTCATACAGCATTGTTATAGCAAGAACGGAGGTGGGAAGTGTGTATAAGGTTTACTTTGCTGAACTTGTTTCTTTGGATATCTTAGTTTGCCATTGCCGTTTGTAGTTCATTTAACGATCAGTAACGCAGACTACATAATGATGACTTATTGGTTGAGAGTGTACCGAATTACAAAGAATATGAAAGGAAAGTCGTTGTGGTATTATATTTGGATGCAGGGATATTGGAAAGCCACGAAGAACCTCGCGCAGGTTATTCGGTACCCAGTCCTACAATCGAACCGGGTCACCTGTTGAATAAAATTCATAAATATCGTCCCCTGAGTACCAGCTCAGTCAGCGGTTGTGAGATTCAAGCAGAAAGATTTAGGCTAATAACATGCTGTAAATTGTTCCCTACGGAAGGGCAAACCTTAGCAATAGAAACTGCAAAAAGAACAATTATTTATTATTTATTTAATTTTTTGCTTGCCATGGATAGAAATTTTCTGCGCACAGAGTGGTATTTCTGTAATGACCATTGGTGCAGGAACAACAGCAAAACAAATTGTCGAAACTTGAGTAGTGCGTGAATAACATTTACGTTTTTCCACAGTGTGTCCCACTCGCTACCGAACCAGGAATTTCTTTAATAATTTTACCACTAATGAGGATACTGCAACGAAATTTGAAGCGGACTACAGACACATTCCTCTTCATTTCTCACACAACGAACGTACTCCTGTTCAAATTTCGTTGCAATATCTTCATTGGTGTTAGAATTAATTAAAGAAATGCCGGGTTCGGTAGCGAGTGGGACGCACTGTATAAATACATTTACTGGTTCTGATTCAGTCATATGCAGTACGTTTCCACCAAAAATTATATAGTTCTTATCCAAATTAGATTAATATATGCCATTTTATTAGCTGATGACATAGAAACGAATCTAATGTCGGAGTTACTTAAAGGAAGAGAAGAAGTGCTTAAAACCCAGTCGTTAATGCATGTGACACCGTCTTGAACAGTAACAAGGAACTACGCCTATTGCCCACGCAGTGTGTTTGTTTTGTATGAAGGTCAGAATATACTGCTGTTTTTTGTCTGAATTGTTCTATGTTTTTAATTGAGGTGCAGTGTGTTATTTTGAGGTAGTTACTAATTTTTAAAATATATTTACCTTAATTGTAGGTTTCAAAATGCTAAAGGGTTTGCGATGTTCCACGTTTGAAGTGTATTGGTATAATAGTGTTTTCCTGCAACATCGTAGGAGGAAAATAGTGTAATTTATTTACGTGAGGAAAGCGTAGTTGTATGTATATTTTGAATATGCTGGAAATTCTGAATCCCTAAGTCGAATGGTTAAACATGGGAAATATTTTAAAGTCATTTGAAGTCTAAATAGGAAAAATGGAAAAATTCCCATCTCTAGCTCCCGTTAACGCTTTTTCTTGTATACACTATTATGAGTTACAGCCCCAAAGTTGTATTATAAATTTACTGTTTCCCAGATTATGAACACCATGATACGAAAAATCCTCGGAAGTCTGCTAGATAGAAGAAGTCGTGTTTGTATCTTTAAACAATTGCTGTCGGCGAAGTTTGAGGCTGCGAAGTATAACTGCCTCTTTCCTGTTGCTTCACGATAATAAACAAATCACTGGCACGTTGGTGTCCGTATCTGTAATTAACAGCATGACTTGTTGTATGGGAAACGAATAACGCTAGGAACTTGTAAGATTCAAAATTTGTCTTTGATTAATGGTTAGTAATGAATGAATTTCAGCTGGTAAGATTATAGAAGTTGACCACATATATCACGAGACACATTTGTGTACACTCTGACTGAAGCAGTCTTGCCACCAAAGTTTCGTTAAATTTGACGGCCCAGACATTAATTACAAGAATATCATCAGAGAGTCTTTACAATTAAAACACAATTTACGACATGTGCTAATTCCTTTGTCACTTAACAACAGTGAAGATTGTTTGCACAGTGTTTCTATTTGTCACTGCTAAAGTAATTTTCTAAACGGTATAATCTTGTAGTCATTGTAATAGAGACGTTGTTTTGTGTGAGGTGGGAGCTGAATATATGAACGTTATTTAGGAGAATGAAAATATTAAACATTTTAATAGTAGTTAAACTTGAAGAAGTGATTAAGTTACGTAACATCACTTCGCTTTACATAAATGTTTGTACTCTGTGGATGAATCTGCTCTGGCGAGATTAACGGTCCGGTCGGATGTTGAAGGCACAGTTGATTCTGTACATAACAGCTCTATTAACATTACAGAGCTCCGCATTTTATGCCCAGTACATTTACGCGTTTCATTCAATTCTCAGAATAAACAGTGATTATTGACCTACCCATTAACCTACTGGTCTTCCGTAATGGGGGCGCTCTGGGTTTGATGTGAGATAGAAACTTAAATTTTGTCTATTATTTCCATGAAATTCGTGCCTGAAAGGGTTACGATATGCGAAAGCTGTTTTAATTTGTCGGTGCTTGTATGTCTGTGTGTCGCTTGTCTCCGAACCTGTACCTACTGTAAGATATAACGTTTATGAAGTATTTGTGATGTTCCGTGTTACTAGAATATTTATATATTTTTTTCTTTGACTTTTACATAGAGAAAATGTTTTAATTTCCATGAATAAGGAGCCGTTTTACGTGCTTGAAATTTTTCAGTAAAGTGAATATTTTTGATTTTGAGAAAATAGTATGTCGGAATTTTGGTACAGGCAGTTAACATGCTGATGGTCCGGAATAACAGGAAACAATATTAGGTCTTGTATAAAATTTACGTTTTCAGGTTTTCTTGGTGGAAAAGTTGAAGACTTCGTTACTTAGCTTACTGCAGGTCAGGCCTAACGAGTATTAGGTACAAGGATAAAGTTCGGAGAATCGGCGTGTAAGAAAATATACGTATGATATGAGCGCTTCAGTTCCGTGACAAAAAGCACGGGTATTTTTATGTAAAAGGAACAAAATTCTCTTCTGTACAAGTTGTGTTCTCACTCTGGATATCCCCTCCACGAAGCCCTTCAGCACCTGTCCGTGGATTTAAAAGTTCTTTATTCTTCCTTGAGGTACAAATTCTTACAGGATGATACCCTGCTTTTTTAAAATGATCATATTTGCTGTAATTATTGACTAAAGCAAGCGAACGTTTTGGACCTCGGTGATAATTTTGTTCTGCACGCCATGCTATAAAGTTTTCTCTCGTTATTATACTGAAACATTCAAGATGCGACAGCCGACTTCTTTTCCATTCACGGGAAGTGGGCTGCTGCGAGGTCAGATGAATCAAATAGGTGAATGATCTTCGGCACGTCGCTATTCTCTGCAAGGGTTCACTATCACGGCAGAATGAAGTCATCCTTCGGACTTCGTTGTAAAGCTTTACTCATATCTTCGTCTTTCCATAACCTCCGAGAAGAATGTGACGAATCGACTTCCGTTTAATGTGCAGTTTATCTTCCATCAATTTCAGGGTTAGTCGACGTTTCTCGGCCTCTGGTTTACGAACTGTGCGAGATTTCAGGCTTCCACCGCGAAGTACATGAGAGCTGCGCTCTTCTGGGATATTAGGCAGCGTGTAGTGGTAATTTCTTGTAACGAGTTACCGCTACACGCTGCCTTAATAGGCAGAAGAGCGCAGTTATGTTTCACCCTACGAAGTGTTTTAAATCTTTCTCAATTTTGAGAATTTGAGCGCAAACCACCACTTTGGTCATTTAAAATTTTATCGTGTCCCACTCAAAATCTTTTAAACAATTCAAACACAAGCATTTCCATAAAAAGTTTTAGGTATTTTTTGACGTTTTGCTGACCGTGCATCTCAGTATATTTATCTCAATAAGTAACCAACTTGATGCACAAAATTTGTTTTACAATAAGTTTATTTCATGCCTCTACATGTTTCGAGTACATGTGCTCATCATCAGGAGGTCAAAATTGTATTACACAGCCTCTGGTATCATCACACCTATAGGTGGCCGTCTCGTGCACAGGTTGAGAGAGGATGATACCAGAGGCTGTGTAATACAATTTTGACCTCCTGATGATGAGCACATGTGCTCGAAACATGTAGAGGCATGAAATAAACTTATTGTGAAACAAATTGTGTGCATCAAGTTGATTAATTAGTGAGATAAAAAAGTTTTAGGTATATTGTACATTTCTGTAGATGTTTACCCAAGTTTGAAACAAAACTTCATGTTCGATCTAGCCTGTCCAGATCAGTAACGAGAAACACGTTACGCCCGGGGCTCTTTCTTACAAACTGATTGAGCTGCAAGGTTCTCAGTAGTTTCTGGCGGCATAACACGAACTACTAAACTACCTCTGTAAGTTGTTTATGCACCAAAATATACCCACGCGATGGTATTATTCCCAAACATTATTTTTTTGCCCATGTAAATTTACTTATCACTGGACTTTCAATGGTTAAGTAAGGTACTTATTCTAAAAAGGTTTGCAGTTTTTAATACATTAACGTCTTCCCATAAAAACCTTAATCCTGAAATTTCACTAAAATTAATTTTCTGTGGCACAGAGGACACACTACGAATTTTGAGGAAAACACGTTTAATTTTGTGTAGTGAGACGACAGTTTTTCATTTTGAAATTTGATTGAACTACACTGAGTGGGAAAATTAAGAATTGTTGGATGATAAAGGTGGTGGTATATAGGCTAACAAGTATGCATGAAAGCGTCCATATTCCCAGAACGTACCGCTTTTGTGTTATTTGAAAATATTCGGGACCCCAGGACTGGATGGAAGTTGGTACTGAATCATAGGAAGCATAATGAGTGAATGGTCATGTTCATATTAAATTATGTTGATACTGTCTTTGCTTTCAAGGTTTTGCTTTCCAGTGATTCAGTTTTAAAGTCAAGCCGCGTTTGAGTCTGCCCGTTGCTATGTCCTTGTCTATGGTGTATGTACAAACTGAAGTTGTATGTACGAAAGGAGTACAGAAAGTGTTACTTCATCTTCGCCGTTGAGTGATTTGAAAGGAACGTTTACTTTTGCCGTGCTTGTCGGCTTTTATTTAATTTATAACAACTTGAGAACAGGCGATAAAATGTACATGAAAGTTCATACTGGGGAGCCTTGCATTTCAGTTCTGGTTGAAGTCGACACAAGTAAGGGGATGCTGACATGAAGACCGGAAAATATTTCTACCCGCTTCTCGAGCTTAATTAAATTGCCAAGTATTTGTCATATGGAAATGTTCCAAGTAGACGTTCTAGACCGAAGTGACACCGTTACAATTTTTCGTAATTCTGCTGTTTTCGGAGTAGTTGGACCTAAACAACAGCGAGCGCTCATCACTGTTGTACGAGGCACACACATCCAAAATTGTTGAAATTACTTGTACCTGAATAAAAGACGGAAGATCTCCCTGAAAATGGTATCAGTGAGTGCCGAAGCGCGTGGGAGAGAAAATTGATATGTGGTAATATGCACAATGTAGTGCATAGTAGTTGGTTTTAATAACTAATATAAAAGACGGAGCAGCTAATTATCCGCAGTGTTCAGATAATTTGTTTATGAATTGTTACTGCAGGAAAAAAGAGATCAGCCTTTGGAACATTGCTTAAATCGTAGAAATTTTCTACAAATGCGCTGTCTGTATCCTCGCAAAGGCCCTTCAAATTGCTTGAGAAGTACAGAGATTTGAAGCATCAGAGTTATACTTGAAATAGGTAAGCTTGGCATGTTTTGTATTCTGAAATGTGGAACAAGGGAATCGGATTCAGGCTTCGAAGGAGCTTTAAGAAAAACGCAGTTGTCACCCAGTTTGTAATTACAGTGGTGTAAAGATTGCTCCAGGTATAAGCGAATTGGACTAATATCTTTCACTGAGGGCAAATCGCAACTTATTCATAAAATGGTTAGTGATTGATCCCTAACGCTAATTAATTACCCTATGTACTGCCGCATTTCAAACTGAAAACTTTGCATTGTGCCCACACAACACATTTATTCGTCTCATAACAATCTTGCAGTAAACAACCTTTATTTCTGTCTTCGAAGTTAACTGAATTATCTCTTACATGAAAGCACACTTCATCAAAAGTGAGGCTTGAAGTGACACCTTTTTAATACAGGTTTATTTACCTTAATTATAGAAGATTTAAATATTGGTAATGAACTGAAAGGCAGAGTGTGAACACTGCTCACATTCAGGTAGGAAGTATGATCGAGTTTTGAAATCCCTTTGTTTGGGTTTCCAAGTCTTGCTACAGTGACACAAAAATCGCAGTTGAGAAAAATGGCGCCTCATGTGTGCTCTTGTATCATTCACCGAAATCTTTGGCTGCAGTGAAGAGGAGATTTCATACTGAGTTTGAAGAATAAGAACCAACTAGATGCTACTTATTATTTTATTGTATTTCTTATAGGCTCAACATGTTTCGGGCACTACTATGCCCATCATCAGAAGCTCGCGACTATAATGTTGATTACCAAATTGGTCGTTTCGTTCTTGGTTTGCTGTAGGTTGGAGGTTAAGTAGGGTTAGGCTGGAGTAATGTCCGGGCTGCAGACTGCAGCCCGGACATTACTCCAGCCTAACCGTACTTAACCTCCAACCTACAGCAAACCAAGAACGAAACGACCAATTTGGTAATCAACATTATAGTCGCGAGCTTCTGATGATG
>Ga0123354_10006177_pt1 | contig 17716 bp, 15 predicted proteins | sample TergutLab28metaG_2_FD_97872 | JGI IMG/M metagenome (GOLD analysis project Ga0123354, IMG submission 97872) | Labiotermes labralis P4 segment gut microbial communities from Petit-Saut dam, French Guiana - Lab288 P4 | ecosystem: Host-associated > Arthropoda: Insects > Digestive system > Gut ...
GGGACCTCTGTATCTGTAGCCAGAAACTCTGACCACTAGACCACAGAGGCGGTCTTTATATATATATTGTATTTTATTCTCATCTTGTGCATGTTATTCAACGACTCCGTGGCTATCAGTCCACATTCCACAGAAAGGTCACTCAGAGTACCTGTACCCCTGACCGACATTTAAGCCTGGCACCTTCCAAATACAAGTGTACACAGTTGCCATTACACCACCCTCTTCAATTTTTTTTAAAGGTATTGCGCTCCATGAAGGCCTTTATTGGGGAGAAAGATCCCGTGGTATCGAACACGATTCCGCGGTTGTCCTGCTTGTATCTCAGTCGCTATACCGGCCCTTTTATTGGTATGGGCAGTAATTAAATAGTATTATGAATATGTCCGTTGAACTAGATTTTGTATGTTTAATGTTTTTAATGATACGGAATGAGTGGCAATGTAGGAATGTGAAATTTCAGGTCCTTTCATGTTTCTGTTCGTGTAATTTAATAGTTATTACTAATAAAATGTTCAAGAATGCATTATAAAACTCTTGTGCAAATTATTAAGGACAGCATCTTAGCATGTCCTGTAATGGTAGTTATATTTGGTTTTCAATCTGTCACATGGTTTTACGTTTGTAGTTTATAATGCTAGTTTATTGCGGGGGCTACCAGTTCTTAGTCCGTATGTTTGTAGTTTACCACCTAACTTTCTATTGTCGGAGCATGAATGTATTTCTAGGTACAAGTTTAGTGTTTTTGTTAATATAGGAAATTTATTGTCCCAAACAGGGTCTGATTTGAATCAGTATACCGTTGCTTCCTTTGTGTGGCTATGTTGTTAGTCGGGATTAGAATGTATTCCGAAATTGAATAACTTAATTGTCTGCTGAGTAGTGTACATGTTATTTGAGACACTGTATGTTCTCTAAGTGGATATATCTGGAGTCCGTAGTTTGTTGTAGGAGGAAGGTGATTGTTTCATTCTGTAAAACTGATTTATGCATGATCACTCATGTTAGATGAATTGATGGAGTCTCATAGATGTTTCGAGTGCGTGTCTATAGGAAATAAAGATGGATAGGCACCAAGTACTCTGTGTCAAATCTCTGAATTCGTTCAATTCGTAGTGTCTTGCAAAAGGCTCTTGCCTTCTTCCAAAGCAGGTTCTCCAGCGTAGTTCTTCCTTTTCCAGTTTCCACTATCATCTCGTTTGAATGTGGAATGAAAAACTCTGAGAGGCGAAGCGTGTGTCTGTTAAGTTAAACATTATGTAATGGAGTAACCAGTTTTCGAAATTATATATATATATATATATTCAGACACACACATAATACATACGTACATACATACATACATACATACATACATACACATACATACATACTTCAGTTTTTTAATCTGTGGTGTCTGGTGACGTCTCGGTCTAGACATGGACGGACTGTTTTAAGGTCTGTGGTTTCATGCCTGAAGTAGATAGTTCGTGGTACTGTATACGAAAGTGTGGGGTGTCACATCCCAGAAAACTAGTTCATTCACAACCTTCAGAACCTCAAATGTCAGTTACAGACTTGTTCTTTAGTATTTCATACATTGCTCTTTACACCTTCCAAAGTATGCTGTGTGTGTAGGTCATATCTATCTATTACTCCATTACACCTGACGTAGTTAAGATTCGTTTTTATGTTATTCGATCTAGCTCAGGATAGGGCCCAGTGGCAGATCGTTTGAACTCATTAAGGAACTTATTTAAAATTGTCCATGTTCCGTGCAGTAAACGAGTCCATTATGTTGAGTCCAAAAACTGTACAGCCTTGAAATACAGTAGTTTCTAAATATATAACGCTGCTTCTACATGTCTGGGCCCACATCGGCCATGTTCAGGGAGGTGGTTCACAAAGTAAAGAGTAGTAGTAAAGATAGTAAAGATTTTTTTCTTTAATGGTTTGCTTCATCATGGGACTTAACAGTATTAATATTTCTTACACAGGTTTGTTCGTATGTTCAAACCCTTTTCATTAGTGTTTGACTTTTCAGAAGTCATTAGGAAGAAATCGCCATTGAACTTCCTTCAGTGATGCTAAAATAGAGACGACAAAAATCGGCTTTACTTTTATCTTTTTTATTCTCTCCATCCTTAATTTTTTGTGTTGTTCTTTCTCTTTGGTTCGTCTCGCAACTTCAACTCTTAAACTCACTTTTCTTCCTCTTAGTGCTTCTACTGCTTTACTTTGCAGTCTTAATTTTTTAATTCTACCTTTCCTCTTTCATTTTCTCCACCCACATGTTTTGTCAGTCTTCTTCATCTTAATCTTCTCTTTTCCACACTACCACCACCAGCTCCTCCCTGTTCTGTTGTTTCTTTTCTTCTCTTCTCCGTCTTTGTATAGATGCTTCCTCCTCCTCCTCTCTCCCCATCTTCACTATAACAGTCATCACTGAGGCTGAGGATCTGAAGGGGTTAAGTCACAAGCATGATACATTGCTATAAGTTTGGCAGTGCCACCGTCTTTAACTTGGCCACTTTATTTGTCGCTGTGTAGTTGGAAGCATTTGCAGTGCACGAGTACTAGTTGTTTCAGTCATGGAAGAATGTTGTCCTTTGTCTAGGGCATTCTGGTACCCTTCACTGGTTTGCATACGTCGGAAAGGAAGCTGATTTACTTCAGAATGAAACACTTGGTGAAGGTAAAGGCATGATTGTACGATGCAAGTTTTGCGGTGTATTGTTTATCTAGGCAGCTTGTAGCGTAATGATTGCGTGGAAATATAGGTCTGATGTAATGCATGAACTATTGCTGCAAATTATTGGTAGTGCATGCAAACTGTCATTTTTTGAGGTTGTAAATGTTTCTCTTTTTTTCCAAAGCTGTTACATGGCATGTAGATAATGTAAATATTTGTGTTCCTTTGTTGCTCATATTAACCCCATTGTGTCTGTTTTTAATGTGATTGAAAGAAGGTTTTATTGGCTTGCAATCTTCTGGCGTACGAAGCCTTTTTATCTGGTAGGTGGGCACCGGTGTTCCAAATAAGAAACTCAGTCCCTGTCTTGAGGTCGTAAGATGGAGGCGACAGGCGGTTCTTCTGAAATGTTGGTACTTACCTGCCATCCTAGGACGTATCATAATGCACAAGACCACAGTCTAAACCCTTACCTCCATGAAAGCCTCAAATCTCGAATAAAGAAATTAGAGTGCAGAGCTGCTTTTAACGCCCTGGCAGGTCACGTGGAAAATTATCATCTTGTCGGGCGTGAATATAATCTGTTAGTGAAAATCCAATAATATTTGGTAAAATTAATCTACAAATGAAGCATTGTCTCTGCATTGGGAGTGAAATGAAATATATTTTGATAATAAATCGGTGATATATGAAAGTTTGCATTGAAGGGTACACTTGCTGTTCCGTCATATCCTGTATAAAATACATATTTGAGTCCATTGCTGGAAGAATTGCTGGAACTCACTGTCGATATGGTACCTTATGTAACTGATGTCACATCTGTGCTACTGTAGCTGAACTTTCGTTCCAGGAGAAACGTGATGGAGAGGAAAGCATGGATCATCCTGAACTTATTCTTCAAATTCAGAATATGGAATTACTCTCTTCTAATATTTATCAGGCAGCAAAAGGGGACACATTTTTATAACGTTGATTACATTGTCAGATTTTTCAGGGCATTGGTCTGGCAGTTTTCGTAGGTATGCTGCAGTGTTTCATTCCGCCTAACGGATAGTGAAATGCTTGTCGGCTAGTTCGAGTCAGAAGTTCATTTAACATATTCGTCCATTTGACTCACACATTGACATGCAGAATGTTCAGCGTCTTTCAGCAGGACGTTGCTCTGTTCTTTAATTTTGAAATTCACTTACTAATTTGTGTTGTGCTGATTGCTTTGTGAATCGTTTTAATAACATTTGATGGGGTTTATAGGTTTTTTAGTTTCATATTTATGCCAGATCTTTATGGTAGTCCGTTCTTTTACCTCCTGTTTTATAAATCACAACACACACACTCGCGCGCGGTTCCTCACGTGACGGCATAGGCTGATGCTACAAGTTATGATTATGTTTTCTTGGGCCCTGTGCCAGTCGTCTATTACACACCGTCACCACCTAGCAGTATAACTCTCGTGCGTACTTTGTGTGTGTGTGTGTGTGTGTGTGTGTGTGTGTGTGTGTGTGTGTGTGTGTGTGTGTAGTGCATAATAGCTTGTGTTACTCTCTCATCGAGTTTCTATACACAAGCGTTCATGAAACTGAAATTTTAACTTAGTGCAGGTTGTTTTGCAGTTGCTTGTGGGAGTGACAGTTGATATTGTTTTCTAAATGATACTCTTGTGAATCAAAGTTCCTTTTCTTTAACTTGCCAGACCGTGATGCCGATTTTGATGATGGTGAAAACTATGATGGGACTTCTCGACCTTCACACTTCATTACCGATTCAGGTAGCTAGACTAAGCATAATTATTTTTATGCGTTTTGTCGTTGCTTTGCTTGTTATGTGTTCGGGTATTCATCAAGTAAATCACTAATATGTGTAGATTTTTGTGTTGATTTTGCTATTTGTTTTGAGCGTTTTATATCCGTCTTGTTTAGCCTGTCGTGTTCCTTCAAGGTTGGTTTTTTGTGTAGTATTGCAATACGCAAGTTTTGGTCGTAGGGTTTGTGGATTTTAATGTAGATTGCTATACTGAGGCCAACAAACATCTGAACAAAGATCCCCACCGCTTTCTTCCTAGTAGCATCTACAGGCGCTCTCTGTTTCGTTGCGTTCGTGGTTTGTGTTTTGTTAGTCTTTTAGTCAGGGAGGAGTGTGATGTGTTAAGGGTGGGGATATGTGTAGTGGTGGGGTATCAGGTGGCTAACTTAGCCGTCACTACCCATGTTCATTCTTTCTTTGGCCCAAGTATAGTGACAAATATTTGTAATAATTTGTGCTTAATTGTTTTGTTGTTTGTTTTACCGCAGGTGAGATTAAGTCAGCGTTACACTGTGGTATGTCACAAGAAAAGTGTCATTCACCTGGTTGTCTGTATGAGACTGGTTTGTTGATCTCTTGGATAATTGATAGTCCACCAGACACTCAACCCTCCCCCCCCCCCCTGGCAAAATGAAAAGGGATTATTATTCTTCAGATATGATTATTAATTATGAAATAATGGCATTTGATAAGTGATTTTATAAAGTCGGAGGTACTCCAAAATTCTGTTCTACTGGAAACCGTGCTTAAATGTGTACAGTATTGTCGGGACTACTGAATGAACAGGGCGTATACTGCCTATTATATTCTTATAAACTGCACCAGAAACATTAATCTTTGTACTTTATGCCCCCTTGCAATAAAACTAAGTTCTTGCGACATCTTACTTTAAAACAGGCTTGATCGACGTTTTATGTGGTGTAGGCACCTTCGGCAGTTTTGATGTGCATATGGGCAATAGGAAATTAGTTTACAGAATGAAGAATGAATATGTATACTCTTACTTGTGTTTTTTTAACGACACATTGTGTGAACCGAGGCTAGGGTTTTGCTCCTTTTAGTGCAGTTTTACAAAATTTATCAGTAATGCTATGAATGTCTCCATAAATAAACAGCTCATAAGTTTTCAGTATTGCTTCGGCGTTCTGTCTCGGCTTTGCCAGGGTAAGGGTTAAAAGAAATTTCCCCATACCAGGTTTCTCCACGTGCATTGTAACACAGTGTCACTGTGTTGTTTGCGAGCTACGGGTTATGAAGACCCGTTTTAGATTGTAGCCATACATTTTGTATTTTAAGTTATTACCAGTTATCTCCACGCCTGGCATTTGTTTTTTTCCATGTATAGAGTATGTGGGTTTTTATAGGCACAATTTGAACATGAGTGAACTGGTATGAGGTAACGTGTGCATGTGTGGTGGTGGTGATGAATGATGTGTTGTATTGTTACCTTGTTTATCGGGCCCTGTAGTCATGTGTTATAGTGTTGAACATAAGGTGCAAGTATTTGCAACTGGTGCTCACAAAATGTGAATAAGGTCTGTAGCTAACAGACTTCTTGATAAGTTTATTTTTATGATATTTGGCCAGTATGAGTATAAAAGTATGAGTGGCATTTCAGGAACATGTTATTGGAGAGTATTCAGTCGTAAAATTAATGAAACTTTGTTTGACATCAAAAAACAAGAAGGCTAATTTTTAACACTAAAAACGTTACATGAAATCTAATAGGACTGAAAACGCCAAAATTTATTATTCAGAATATATCACATGTTAAATTTATCGTGTGATAGGACGTTAGTAACAGAATAACTTTATTCAGCCCTTCTTCTGAGCAGTTTGTACAGCTATGATTTTAGTCACTTTAATATGTTTGTGCTGTGGGGATAAACGAAGGTATGCAGCGTAACGGTGACTGTGGCATTGGGAAGGTCTCTTCAGTATGAAACATGCAAATGGGCTAACAGCACTGTTTTTTTCTTAATCTGAGATATAGTGTTATTTGGATACAGAAACTGGATATGCATAGAAGGAATCCAATTTATTTCCTTCTTATAGTTAATATAATTAAAGCTTTCTGAACTGCACAAATTACATGGCATAAATTGGGATGATTATTATGAATTAGGAACTTGAAATGGTGTAGAAGGAAGGAACTGTGAATCATTTTATGATACTTCTCCAACATTTAATTGGAAAAGAGTGTTGAAACATTTGTTGTTGTGAGAGAGTGCATGTATTTGCATTGTAACATCAGTGTTTCAGTTTCTTCTACCACAGCCACTTTTCATACCATGAAAGCATAATGCAGAGTGAGCACAGATTATTGGTAAAAATTTTGCGGGTCATACTGCTCATCTGGTATTCTAGTTGAATGTCAAACAGGTTTGTATATATACAAGCAAGATGTTCTGGGAAAAATTTTTAATGCCTCTTGTCTTGAAACATTCAGCAAGCAAGGACAGTATAGATCATTGCAGGTAGCCTCACCAAGTGGCAGAATGTGTCAAGTTTCATTGTACTAAGGAGTGATAAGCATTGCTTGTTGGAAGTAGCACTTTGATGCTCTTTGCCATACCATGGTAAGCTGTACTGCATACTTAACTTGCCAGGTTGGTGGTTAGCTGTAAGTGGGCCTGTTAACTTTCAACAAACCCCCAGCTTAACACCATGTGACTTTCCTGTGGTCTTAGTAAAGGACATTGTATATGCTTATTGAGTTGGCAGTTGGAAAGGTTTATGTGACAGCTGTGGCAGCAGTAGTAGCAGTGAAAGTTGGTTTGTCATCTATGATGTGGACTGAACAAGCATGGCTCTGAGTGTACTAATTTATGTTAATCATTTTCTGACTTGCTAGTTTGTTTCATTCATACTGTAGTGTTCAATCCCCACGTACCCTGATGGTGGAAGCAGCAGACTTCTGCAGAATATGGGTACACATCTACCAAACTACACATCACATTCCATACATGTAATTTTCATATTCAGTGCTGTGAGAACCTCATCTAAGAATAAATGATGTCTAGGCCTGTTTCTTGTATTAGAAAACAGCATGTTTCTGGTATGTCATTGTACAGTGACCATGTTAGTTTTCTCACTGATATGCAAACCATGTTGACCTCCAGTGACAGTGTTCATGAAGCTTCATGAAAATTTGTTCTTTAGCAGTTCTTTGGTTAGGCTTTCTGTGTTACACTGCTTGGATTCTACAGTTGAAGGCAGTTTGTCACAAGCGGCCAGTATAATGTCATTTCACACAAGATTACTCAGTTACCCAACCTGAGATACTAATTCATCATTTCTGCAGGTTGAGGGGTCTCCACGACACTTGTTGCAACAAATGTTTGCCATTTTTTCAGAAAATATACCACTCAAGGACTCATGCCCACCTCATTGTTGCATCTTCAAATAGTATTTACCTTAGATGTTGTTGGGGACCACTTCATGCATCTCACAAAATTTATGCAAACGTTCTTTACTCAGGGATGTCATTCAGCCGTTGTGCGACAAAGACACTCCTGACAGTAGAATGCAGTTACAGTTGACTGAAGAAATGGAATGAGCTGTGATCACACTGGACTTGCAGTAATTTGTCAGACAGTGGTCATTGCAGTAAAATTTGTTGGATTTGGAGTTTATTTTCAGTACTTTTTCATCAGACCTTGCATATATGGAAGACTTTGTACAAAATATTGTCATATGTAGTCTTGCAGGAAAAAGTTAGTATGAAATAAAGCATGGATCAGATCATTTGTTGATATTGAATGATTCTGAATCACATACATTTATTATGTACCTTTGATTGTCTTCAATTTCCTGTCAGATGATTAATTCCCAGATTTATGATTACTACTGCAGTCAAGTAAATTCAGTTTTTTCTAACAGTTTTTTGGGCAAGTAATACTTCAGTGGAGGAGACACTACCCCAGGAATGGCATATTTGAATTCAGTGTGGTTGTTTCCAGGGAAAGAGGGTTCACACCTGTCACAGAAGGAGCGTGAGGAGAAAATCCGAGCACTCCGTGATCGACAAAATGAGGAAAGGCAGAGAAAGTTGGAGGAACTAAAGCAACAGGCATTAGCTGCCCAGAAGTTCCGAGAGCAGAAAGAAGAGGAACGAAGACGACGCATAGATGAACTGCGACAACGAGACAGTGACAGACGTCAGCAGGTGGAGGAAAGGAAACGCCAGATATGGGAGGCAGAACGAGATCGTAGAGAGGCAATACTTAAAAAAAATCAGGTATGAATTTGAATTCATTGCATTGTGTTGTCATGTACATAAACATGTGCTGAAATAGCATTGCGATTTTGTGGTATGTGTACATCTCATAATTCTGATTTTTGCACTACAGTGCTGCATTTCTGTTTCTACGTTTCTCTTTCCTAACAACATCAGTTGAACTGTAGTTACTTTATTTTTCCATTTGTATTTGATTTAAATAGATGTTTTCCAATGTGTCTTAAACCAGTTGCTTTTGTCAGTGTCTTCTTGTATGCAAAATCTTCAATTGTCATCACACATAGAAATTTATCCATTATTTTTCATCTCAATACATTTTAGTATTACACAATATCATACTTCCCCAAGCATAGGCCGAACCTTTCTTGAATCCTGACCTAGTGTGTGTTTCCAAATATCTTGCTATGAATCCCAGCAGGTTAAGAGAGTTTTGTCTTCTCCACAACAAACAGACCAGCTCTGGGGCCCACCCAGCCTCCTCTTTAATGGGTACTGGAGTTCTTTCAAGCAGAAATGTGGGGTGGGGGTGTGTGGAGATTAGGTGATGTCCAGGGCATGATGCTGACCTCCCATCTCCATTCAGCACTAAGGATAAGGAGTGGAGCTATACCTTTGCTTCCCCTGTATGCCTTCATGATGTAGACAGGAACAACTTTTTTTTTACTTTCTTTTTTACTTAAATCTGATGAAGTTTCAGGTCTTAGATAAGATGCCATGTAGTTTGTTGTGTATGTACCAGCATTTTTAGGAACTTGTCCTGTTATGTTTCAAGATAGTCCAATAACCTGAAGATGGAGGCAGCTAGCTCATCGAATACATTGGTATCCATATACAAGTCTGTAAGGTATCATATCCGAGATGACTGGAATGTTCACCAGCAGCATTATGAGAACAATAATTGTTGCATCTCTTTATTGTTATGTCTGTCTCTTTTTATGAAGCATAACAAAGAAGTTCAAAAACTAGCTGATTCTCACCACCATGTCCGTCTTTACCATAAATTATTTTCACAGTGATAAATGCAACCAGAATAGCAGGCAGTAAAGGTGTTGCTGCTTCATATTGTATCCTGTTGCCATTTTTAATATCTTACATTTATGCAATGACAACATGCACAAAGTGTGACACTCTGTCCTTGGGTGAGGAGTTCCATGTGTTTTCAAGGATCACAGTGCCTTTGTGTTCATTCTTGTCAAAGTTCTTTGATTCAGTAATTGTGTGACAAAGTGTATAACTAATAAAAACTGCCTATTGCAAGACTGCTATTGCCATAAACTTTTGTGCCTTAAGTATGGTTGGAATATGTTAACTGTTGTTGAAGTGGTCATTTTATTGTATGTAAAATATGAAATAACTGTATTTCAAAGTAATTATGTTAGAAAAAACTGCCATCACAACTTAAAATCTTTTTTTATGAACAAAATTTAAAGTTTATGATGACATGTTTCAACTAGCTTGGCCATCATCAGCTAGTATAAAGTACTAAATCCTTGGAGGTTTAATTGCAACAGTAGGCTTAAGAGATTTCATTTCTATTTCTAAAACCAACTGTTGCAATTAACCCTCCAAGTATTTTGTATTTCATATTAGCTGATGATGGGCAAGCTGGCCAAAACGTGTTGTAATAAATATTAAATTTCTTAATAAAAATGCGGTTGTGTTGATGGTTTTTTCTAATATAATTTATATATCACAATGGGATGTACACAATAAAGTTCATACTAATTAATGGTTGGTTGCTTCTTTAAGTTTTACTGCAATTTTCTTTTTCTTCTCTAGGAACGAGAAGCTCGGATCGATTCAAAACGAAAGAATGAGCGCAGTTCGATAGTATTTGCATTTGGAAGCTCAACTCCAAGGATGCTTGAGTCCACTGATACTGGCGGTTCTTACTGGGATAGTAGGCGGTAAGTAAAGCAGGAGCTGTAATAAATGTGTGCTATGTGCTCTTAGTATTGTGTATGTGGCTGAGTCAGAGAGTATCCAGAAAGATGTTTTTTAACTTTTGTTGTTTTGGATGTACTGCTCATTGTGTCATCTGGTACAAGAATGAACCCTCAGGATTATTGCGCAGAAGTTTTGACCTTGAGGGGTAACTGTAGTATTGACACAGCAGAGTTAACGTGGTGGCAGCACTTTCCATTTGAACTAAAGAAGAGCAATGTGTTGTGATGAAGATTTCTGTGGGCCAGAGTTCTACCAGGGGCAGAAAATAGTCATAGACACTCAGTTGTAGGGGGTACAGTGCTGTGTCAAAGAGCCAAGGAGTAGTGTATATAAATGGCTTACCGTGTTTAACACCATTCGCATAGGTTTCACCTGTTGCGGGATGCCCTTCCATATACGGTACTGATGAAAACATGGAACAAGTCCATGTCATGATTCTGGTTAGTCAGTGAGTCGCTATTGACGAAGTTGTCTATTGTCTGCATATTGGTCATGGTTTGGCCCATGAAGTCATAGTAGATATGACATAGTAAAGTGTGTGTTTGGTGGGTTACAATACAATTCACAGAAGATCACAAATGTAATTGTTTGACAATCTGCTGAAGCATTTCAGATCACTTTTGTCATGAAGGTGAGACATTCTTGAGACACATTGTCGCTGGGAACAAGACAGGAATCCATCACTACAAGCCAGTGGGTACCAGAGTGTGGAATAGAAACATCTTGCATCTCCAATGAAAAGTACAAAATCAAGCCATCAGCAGGAAAATTGATCTTGACACTTTCTGGGATTCACAAGGACAAGTCTGGAACACTTTTACGAGAGGGACACAACAACAATAAACAGTATCTGTAATAGCAAGATGCTGTAGGACTGTGTGAGACCAGCTGTTCAAGCAAAACCCTGAGGAATGGTGACAGGGTGTTGCATTGTTGCATACTGTACCCATCCACTGTTGACCTCCACCAGCACCTGATATATGAGGTGCTAGAGATTCCTTCTTACAGTCCTGACCTGGCTCTTTCAGATTATCACATGTTTGGTCCACTCAGAGATGTTGTAAGAGGACACCACTTTAGCAGTGATCAACAGGTGAAATTAGTGTTGCATGAATGGCTTGTCACCCACTTTTTTTTAAAGCACTACAGGAACTTGCAACCCACTTGACTAAATGTGTTGAGAATAAGTGTGATTATGGGGGAAAGTAATCCTTTGGTATGGACCTAAATAAAATTGTATTGCTCAAAAACAGTTCATTCTGCATACTTTTGTGACTCACCCATGTGCTTAATCTGGTGAACTTTGATTCACAGTGAAGGGGGTGATGTAAACAAATGCATCTTATCGTTATATGTGTTTAACCATTTTTATTTTCAAATTATAATATTCTGGGTTTTTGTTCCATGTAGTAAGGTACCTGGGGGGAATATGGCCACCTTGAGGAAAACTGAATTTTTTCACCTTAAAATCGCAGGAAAAGTCAGGCCTTATCATGGGTGTTGCTTAGACAGATCATTTGTCTGCATAAGCAGAATAGATTAGTAATGAAATTCCATTGGATATGAAGATGTAAGAGTTTTCCTAAAAGTTTGCAACTGGCCATATTTCAGCGCCCCTGAGAGTAATATGGCCAAGGGGTGCTGATAACATTTTCAGTCATCATTTCTTTAAACCAGGTCTACAGCTGATGTTTTATTGAAGGGATTTATTACAGTTACTGTGAAAATGTGAAATGGACAGTACCACAAAATGAAGTTACAATGCTGGTATTGTATTATTTAAAGAAGCAGAAACAATTCTTCTTTGTCTGTAGCTGTTAATCAAATGCAGATTTCGTGGACATGTGTTTTGCATAAAACGTGAGCCCCGTATGTCTAGCACTTCACCACTTCAGCAGATAGAACAGACCCAACTTTATTTAGACTTCTGTGGACGGGGTTTTGTTCCTTTCTTTCGCCCAGAAGAACAAGCAGCACTTTTCTTTTCATCTCTGGTTAATGGCTGTTTTACACTGAAAAGGTTAGTTTTCAGTACTACTGCCTGTTTATTCAATGACATCCTTCTTCTTGCATTTGTAAGAAATTTCGGTGAGGTTGACAGAATGCTTCGAAATGAGTTTGGTGTTAAGACCTGTGACTGTTTTGGTGGTTGTTGTGAAAGTGTAATGATGGCATTCCTCTTCATATCAGCAACATCTTCTGTGCCGGCAGAGACCACATCAGAATTAGATGTGCTTGACACAACTCTGCTAGATGTACCAGGCACCGAAGTAGCCTTGCGAGTCTTTTTCTGTGACAGAGGAGCAGCTTCTGGTGTATCAAACACTGTCACAATGTTGGAGACTTGAGCATCCTCATTTTGTCTTCAAGACTGGGAGCAAATGCTTCGTCGGGACTAATTGAGGGGTTGAAGGGATGGATGCCAGTGGCAAAAAATCCTGCCTTAATGTTGGCTGGTGTGGCTGCTTTATCCCATGCTTCAGTGAAAATCTTGCCAAAACTGTGCTTGCTATGGCAGGACCTGTTCATCCCCGCAATGCTCAAATGGTCCATAGACAGATTTGTCCATAGGTTGCAGTTCATGGGTAGTCTGACTTCGAAGGCATAACAGTGTAATATCATGGCTGTCTGCGGCTTCCACTGTACTGTGATGTCACCTCATCAAACACCAGTAAGTAGGAAGCTGCAACTTTATAATGGCTGAAATACGTAAACCAATTAACAAAAGCTTCTGTTGTCATACTACCATGACAGGTCATCTGAGTTATAGATCCTGGAGGTAATGCATCAAGCCATTCTCCCTTCATTCTTTGTCCTTTAAAGAGTAACATTGGTGGTATGGCTGATTCAATGGCATATCCACAGGACACAATGGTGACATATTTCCCATGTTCTGCAGCAACCAGATTAATGCTTTTTCCACCTTTTTTTGTCAGTACAGGGGGCTGTTTGTGAAGGCACAATGCATATCCTTTTTCATTGACATTATAAATGCACTCTGGTTCATTATTCTTAGTTCTTCCATTGTTATCTTAAGTTTTTCAAAGTAGTCACTTACAGTGAAGCAGTTCAATTTCTGGGCTCTTCCAGGATTAAGATTGTGCGTGATAGAGATGGGATTACAGTGCAAAAAAACCCAATACCCAAGCATGACCAGCCATTTCTGTTTCCTTCACAAATGGATTTGGAATATTGTTTTTCTCACAGTATGTGAGCACACGCATTCTCAGTATCTGTGAAGTTACGGGGTACCCAGATTGAGCTAGCTTAATATTTCTCTTGGATAACTCTTTGTCCTGCTGTGGTGAAAGTACAGTTTTCCTCCCCGTTCTGGATTTACTCTGCTTATATTGAGCCAAATATGCTTTAAGAGTCCTTCTCTGGACTTTATAATGGATGGCAGCAGTGTTAGTTGATAGTTTTCTTGTTCTCATGACCCTCATTGCATTTTGCAAATCCTCCTCCTGCCAGTTACCTCTTAGATTTTTCTTGCTGTATTTTCCCATTGTCTAAAACAAACGAGGTAATTTCTTTCAAAAGCCCTTAAAACTTGCAAGGTTATCAATCACATATGCTAAGGGTAATGTGGTCAAGGCATGGCTTTGTAACCAGCACACACCTTGTTTGCCTTTGAACAAATATTACATTGAATAAACAATAATTTATAACAGTTGCTACTACAGAAGTTTAAACTACAATAAATGATCTTTTCAGTGGTGTATATGCAGTTTAAAACGTGTACTGAAATAAAGTTAATAAACTGAAACCAACATCGCTGGTATTACGTCAGCCACTTTCACATCTGGCAGCTTTCCTTGTGGCTACGATGTGGCTTGCTGGGATGCCTTCAGATGGAATATGTTACAACAAACATACACTGCCCAATCCTCCCAACATGCTATGTATGTACAGGGGTGCTGATAATTCCTTAGCCTGACCAGGAAGGAAACAAGCTAATGTTTTTGTCAGAATGGCGTGAATTTCCTTCGGCACCTTGCCTTGCAGGACAAGAAACTTGACAGCTTGTGTCTCGATGTTGTTGAAATCACGCGCGTCCCTGACATGCTTCCGAGTTTGTTTCCTTCCTCATCGGGCTAAGGACTTATCAGCACCCCGGTATGCCATCTGTTGTCATACATATCACACCATTTCGCAAAGGCCATGTGGCCATATTACCCTTGTTGGCCCTATTCCCCCCAAGTACTGTATAACGACTTTGTTCTAACATTTCTGGGGAATGTGCAGCCATTGTCTATAGGGTGACTGAATTTGTTCCTTGTGGGTACAAAACCCAGAAGACCATCATTTGAGCAGCATCAACTATGAAAGGCCTTTTTGCTGAACCATATGGTGTTCCTTGGTGGGATTACCATGAATGAGTAGGCATGAGAAACACTCTAAGACACTGGATGTTGGGATAAGTAAGAGAAGTGAGTGAGGTAGGGCACAGGGTAAGAAAGTTACATCTTTCTAATTTAAGTGTTCTCCGTTCAGGTGTCGAATTCATCAACATTATATTTAAAAATTCTGTTCGTGTGCCACAGTAAGCAAAGACTATGTATTTATAAGGCCAAACAATGTGAACCAGTTAATGCTGTTTACAGAAATACTTTCTGTTTATTTTGCAACTCATACACACCAATATATATCCTGTGTGCAGAATATACAGTTTGTTAAAGTTAAAGAGGGTGGAACATATAGTAACCACTGTACTTTAAAGAGTAAAATACAACACCTGAAATTCTCTTGGTTTTTATATGTTTGTGGTTTTCTTTGTTAGTATTTGCAGCTTAGATTGGTCTGCAGTCAAAGAGATATGGGTAAAATTTGTCCACTTGCATGTATACTGTGTGAGTTGTACAGATGTTGGAAAAGGCAGTAACTGAACATGGAACATCCTCTCTTAAAATATGTGACACAGAATATTTTTATTTCAGAGCAACATCTACAACAAATGTGATGATGTTCACAGCAGCACCCTTGACTCGTCGTTCATCAGAGCGGGAGCTGGATGGTAGTAAGAAAAGAGCCACCTCAGCCAGTGGTCTGGACCGAAAACCTGGGGAAGGTCAGTGGTAGATTTCAGTTTTGTTATGAGAAATTTTAAAATTCATTAGGCTGGAATTACTTTTTTAGTTCTAAGAACAAAGTGAGGACTTTTCAGTTTACACTGCAACTTCAGATGGGCCTGTTCTGACAGACTATGATAATACTTAGTGGGGAGTGCTGGAAGAATGGTAACTGGCAACAGAAAAACCTACATGTTTAGAAAGGGGCCTGCCGCAACACCACGTTGTCGACCACATAACTCACATGAAGGAAGTGAACTTAATACTGAGTTGCTTTTGCTCTTACTGGTTGGAATGGTGTGTGTGAATAATTATAATTTCAAGATATAGCCGTGAATGGTATTAGTGTTACTCCAGTCTTGTATGAGATGTTAAGAAGCAATTGTTAGCTGACTGCAAGGCGATGTGACCATAATTAATACAGAGTTACCTGCTAGAAGCCATAATATAAGTCTAATATAAGTCTGATGAACTAATTGCCGTATTATCAGATAAATGCAAGATCATGGACCATGTATGGTTTAGTTTTTAACTAGTAGATGATGGTAGAATATAAATCTGGTGAATTATTTACTGTAGTTTGTGTAATTCAGAAGTGACATGTCTTGATTTAGAGCTATCTGCATTTTTTTTTTCAGAAAATGACATATTTTAAAGATGAGTATATGCATTAAGTGTTTTTATTTTTTAAACTAGCCACAACTGCTGTGGAAACGTACACATTGATAATACTTGCTTTTGAGAGAAAACATCATGCAGAGCTCATTCATGTCGTTTCTACAGTTCAGTGTGGTGTGTCATGTATTGAAGACATTGATGTTTTTGGTGTTGTTTTTCAACATTAATGGAATCATGCTGTGTGAATCAACATGTGTACACATACCATCAGCATTGTGTACCAGAAGATGTGCTATGAAAGTTTCCAGAGAAATGGTGCACAGCAAATTGGTTTCCCTTGCTCTGGTACTTTCTCTTTGTCACAGATTCATTCACAAACACTGTTTGCACTTCCAAAATCAAAGCCTATTCAACTTTTTTCTCTTGTCAGCAAATTTTACATAAAGCGAAAGCACTTGTTTACCTCATGGCATTCCAAGTAAAATTGATGACTGTGCTTGCATTTTTCAAAGCACAGGATTTCCAGAGGGTTTCCTGTAGTGGCAAGCGTGCTTTACGCATTGTATCCAGCTGTGGAATAACTTCTGAAGGTGTTAAATATACAAAGAAATACAGTGCATAAATTTGTCACCACACATTGTGTGTTTACACAGCAAACTCATTGGCATTGTTCACAGCAAGGTGTTTGTAGGTAACAGGATGGGTTGGCTTCCAAAACTTGGTTGCCCAGAAGAAAACCTGTTAGTGTGACATTGTGATCAACTGAAAAGATGTACCAATAGCTCTGTACTATGGTTCTGAATGAAAAGAAAAAACTTAAGTACTATAAATCTATCATCCATTGCGACTGAGAATAGTTCTTAGGTGCTTCAGAACACTTTATACAAATTATCTGTGATAGAAACTGGAGTATTTTATCACTTTTATGGCATCATTTTATATGAATGTGACTTTTATTGTGTATGTTCACAGGAGTATAGTTTTGTATGAAACTGAGTAACATATGAAACAGCTTGTATATAGTTTCCCAGGAGTGAAACTCCAATTTTGCAAGTTAGATACAAAGCAGAAAAGTTAAAGTGATATCTTGCTCTATAATATGATGAAAACAGTACTTATTATATTGCATTGTGAAAACAGTACTGCTTCTTCAGTCAAATATATGTATGTTAATTGTGTATAGAATTTATATAAATGAATGTGCTGTCTATGCTGTTTCAGTAGACAGGAATTCGTAGAATGGCATATGAACTTTTACAGCTCCTACCAGAAGCAGTTGCTTGTGTTTTATTTTTTATTTGCATAATCTTAATTTGTCATTTTAATTAAGAAAATAAGTTTAAAATATTATTTGCCCATCAAACTTGAGAA
>Ga0123354_10006180_pt1 | contig 17713 bp, 13 predicted proteins | sample TergutLab28metaG_2_FD_97872 | JGI IMG/M metagenome (GOLD analysis project Ga0123354, IMG submission 97872) | Labiotermes labralis P4 segment gut microbial communities from Petit-Saut dam, French Guiana - Lab288 P4 | ecosystem: Host-associated > Arthropoda: Insects > Digestive system > Gut ...
AAGAAAATAATCAAGAAAACAAACAACACAAAAACAAACCACAACGAACCGGGCAATGAACCCGCCAGGAAAAAAAACCAAAAAAGACAAAAAAACATGAGGGGTGGGGGGGGGGGGGGGGGGGGGGGGGGGACAGGTTTAACTCTTAAAGCTTTTACCCCCAAGAAAAGACGTTTGTGCATGGGGTTTAAAGGAGGCTGGTTGAGCCTCATAGAATACTGCAATGAACACACTAATTACTAAAACATAGCTACAGTCCACTGTTATACTAATTGGTTTATCATACTGAATTGAACCAATATAATAAACAGCATAATATTTTCATTCAAACAGATTCAGAGGCATACTGCACAAAATCATAATTTACTTCACATATGGGAGAAAATTAATATTATAATGTAATTTACTTGCCAGTTTTGTATTTATCATTGAAGGCTCCTCATGTACACTCTCGGAAGCTTCCATGAAAATGTCTACTGATTCTGTCTGTGAAATATCTGGCAACACATCTATACTCTGGCTTGAATCATGATTTCCTTCCAGTGTTGGAGTTGTGGAGAGAGCTTCTGGATTACACTCATCATTAATATCATTTTCCAATGTTGGTAAATAATTACTGACCTAAAAAGATAAGCTTTTTTACAACAATACATTCAAAAAGGCAAATACAGAAATAATACAAGGTGGCATATTTATAAGAACATAACACCTTGGCTCATGTATGTGTGCTAACATGTTGGCCATGTTGTCACAGCAGACATCTCAGCCAAGCTGAAGCCATCAAAGACTGCAGGTGGTATTAATGTGTGCGTAACAGGCCTATGTATCTGGTCGAACAATTAGAAAAATGTTGCTATAAATCTTGTAAAAAATCACAAGAAGAGGTCAGACATGATAACTAGGGCCCTGGCTTAGGTTCTAACCCTGCACCTCATAGATACAGGTGTGGAGTGTTACTGTTACATCAGCCTGCATGGTCACACAGACATCAAAGAAACAAAATCCAATCTATGCTTGTGCAATGTGCATGGGTCATAACATAATGAGTAAAATTACAGGGTGTCAATGTGGGTTTGCATATTCCAGAGTGCTTCATGAAATACCACTCTCAATGACAAGTGATAAGTAAGATCAGTTCAACAAAATACAAGTCAATAAATAAGAATAACAAGTATGTCATTCTCAGGTTTCTTACGAAAATAGTACACGTGTTACACACAAATAATTCCATAGTACTGTAGTGCCTTAGAACTTAAATGGGTGTCAATGCCTCAGCAACAGGACATTTTTATTTTGCTTCAATGTGACAAATCCAAAGTAGAATGCAATGGCACCGTTTCCATTTCAGACATATTAAGTGCTTCAATTTAACATTTCTGACACCATGACAGAGGTTAACTTCACTGACACACTTTGATAAATATCAATTTAAAAATACTGATAAATGTAGTGCTAGAGTCTAACCTAGAAAATATGGTTAAAAAATTCTCCAAGTATGTTCATAGTCACCCCCACTCTTGTTACCAAGTTGGTAGCATCCTATACCTAGTAGTTGTGTGACCAGACAAAAACAACCTACAGCTAAAATTAAACACTGTGACAGTGATTCAACACATTTGTAAATTTCTGAGGTGAAAACACTATGCACGACTTTACTACACCCTACCTCTCACACCAATCTGTATCTGTATACTTCATTTTCAGGCATTTCTGTAAACTCCAACAATAAAAGCCTGATCATAAAGACTTAATTTTAAATTCAGTACTCACTTCCATGAGGCCCCTTATTTGCAGTTCTTCAGCTATTTTCAATACTGATGCGAAATGATCAGCACCAACATTCAGCTCTCCACGATATATAAACTCAACAATTGATCTCACATCATCAAAACTCATTTCACTTAAAATTATATAGGGGTGAGAGTCTTCAGTATTGGTCAAGATATCCTGAAGAAAAAAGGAATTATATTTCAGGAAGGCTGTGTGCTAAAAAAGCTCCAGAATGTTATTTTTAAAAACAATTTACTTCCATTTTCACCCTTAAATAAGCTTCTATTACAGCTCCAACACAGCCTACTTTTTCACTCCAAAACACTTGGCAGTATTTGTATATACTGCAACTTCCAATTTGTGTACCTAAATTAAGTTTCTCCTTTACTTAATGTTTAGGTTTAATGGTATCAAGTCAATAATCTCTATGTCAAATTTAATCTTTTTAACATTTTGATCAGTTCAGTACTAATTAAAATTAACTGCTTATTTATATTTATGGTTTGTTTAAAGACTGGAGCTTAGCAAATAAGATTATATTTAAACACTGAACCATATGGATTGTAATGTATATTGCATTTCAACATCCGATGATATCACTGTACACTCGAATCATGTATCAAGGCAATACAACCTCCGAAATGCAGCACAATGTGAACACAGAAAATATGCAAAATGAAGCACAATCTATACATACTGACAACAGCAGTATATGTGTCATCTTCAGTGGCGCATCTTGGTATCAAAGACAACAAATGTGAATGCAATAAATAACATTAATAAAAATTGTTAGCGGCACTTGGGACACTGTTTTACCATGATAATAAATCACTTTGTGCATGAAGGAAGAAGAACAGAAGAGAGTAAAAAGTAGGTTGAAACATGATGGGTTTATGTGTCTGTAGGTTCTCTGAAGAGCCATGGACAGCTCTTGGCCAGTAACTCTACTGGCCAAGAATCAAACCAAGCACTTCTCAAATAGAAGACACCGCTTCCACCACACACACTCACACATGTGAACGCTTCTGCACATTCACACACGCGGATGCAAGCCTGCATGCACGCACGCGTGTGTGCATACACACGCACACAAATATGTATGTATTTCATTCTTCTTGCAAAAGATGGAAGTTTTGGGCCTTTATCAGACCACCTACTGACTTTCAATGTGAAGGTAAAGCAGTCAAAGCAGCAGAGTCTGTATAGGCCTAGTCTCTTGGCTATGGGATGGATGATCCAGGATTTAATTACCAACAGGCACAGGAGATTTTTCTCCTCTCCAGATAATGCAGACTGGTTCTGAGTCCTGCACATCCTCTTATTCAATGGGTACCAAGGGTTCTCTCTCTGGAGATAACATGACTCGGGTGGTAAGCTGACCACTCACTTCCATTTAGTGCTGAAGTTAAGAATGAGTGTAGCTATACCTCTGTTCCTCCCTGTAAATTCATGACATGCACACAGACAGTTTTGTCTTTACCTTTAATGAAAAGGTAAAAGGTAAAGTGAAGTATGGGAAATTAAAATTAATATAGACTATATTTTTAACAATATATGTGTATCACTATGGGCTGTACCACAGTTTTGTGGGTCAATATAGACTGTTTACCCCTGTCTGAAATCAGTATACAGGATGAATAAAAATTAATGAAACAATGCAGTTCACTGTTAAGTACATGTGTGCCTGTAGTAGTCACTGAGGAAGGCCTGGAAATAAAGGCAAGACTAGAAGCTAGACTGTAGGCCATGAACAGAAGATAAGCAGCTCGAAAGACCACAACTCATTTTCAATAAAAATATCAATATAGATAAACATACCTGAAAATAAGGGCTGCATGCAGAGAGAACAATACGATGCGCACGTATTTTATGACCCTCAGCACACAACGTCACATCCACCATAGACTCTGCCTGGAGGAGCTGTGTAAATATTTCAGCCACATGACTCTGATAGTTGTTCCACTTCAGACAGTAATGCTGAGGCCTGGTACTCATGTCAGTCTAATGGCCAATCTAGTTACAACAAATATAATATAACATATATTTGTGTTACCAGAGTTTGTTTTCTCAGCAAGTAAGGCATCAAATTAAGCACCTTGCACTGAAGTGTTACAGTTTTACACTCTGCAGTATGATATGATGCATGGTACATCCAAATCCCAGTACATAATTTGCTCAGTCTGATGTTAAAATCCATACAACTGCAATTTCAAAGTCAAGTGGTGCAGTTCTTCTTAAAGTATTTGTTATAATTATACACACACACATACACATGTACATTCCATGGATCCATAAGTGTCAGAAAGAAAGTAGGATGTTGAACAAGTCATAAATACACTAATACACACAATTTTTACAGTGTAAAATACTATTAACATTTTACAAAACAGTCATATATATCATCGTCACACATAAAAAATTAATCTGCAAAGTAAACAGTGTACATATTTAAGTACTGTCTTAAGGCTTCTTTAAATTTTGCCTTGTCCTTCTTAAGGACTACCAGACAACATGGTAAACTGTTGAAAATTTTGATGCCAGCATAAAATGTACTTTTTTGGAAACAAGATAGGTTGGCATTTGGTCGATGAAAATGGTGTTTATTCCTTGCATTAATATTGCATACAGATGAATTTGTTTTGACAGATTTCCTGATTACAATGATGTTAATTAATCACAGTACACATTGGCAAAAAATTATTCCATATAACACAATGAACATACGCATAATAAATTGATTTAAGAGTGTTAATTTTATTGATATGGATCACTGACCTAAAGGCATAACATCAACCACTCAGCTATGAATCATTTGTTCATTATGGTTCTTCCAATTTAGGTAGTTATCAATTTGAAAACCAAGAAATTATGAATTTACCATCTCTTCTATATACTTTTCCTTATATCACATATACTACAGTATTTGAGGAACTTCATGTGTCACACTGCGATAATAAATGATTTTTATACTTTAAACAGAAGCCATACGTTGCTGATCCAGTAACTCATTGTTTGCTCTGCATGCCCAAAAGCTGAAAATGGAATGCGACGTTTACCTTCTCCCAACCTGATCCACTGAGCAACATCAAGATTATGGAGTGCCGAAATTTGCAGTGTTTCATCCTGGTTACTCGTAATTTGGTTTTCTTAGATGTATTAAGTTATGTCAAACTACCGTCTATATACTAATCATGAAAGTCTTATTATTAGGTTAGGTTTCCTTCGCATTCGTTTAAGGCAGATCCGAATATGGCACGATATTCTTTAATTTCCTGTGAATTACAGGTCATTATTCTGTTTCGTATAATAAAATTACCTGTTTAAATAGATGGAAAAGACCTTAGTCGTGGCAAGATAAATCTACAACATGCGACACGACACTAATAATTGGTGTCAGTGTTTAGCCCATGGATCCCCCACATAACCACGGATTATGATTAGATATGGATCACAGATGATTTAAATCGGTACCATGGATTTGCAGGTACCTTTCTTATCTGCTATTTATGCTCAACCTCCGCACCGACCGGGCCACCGCACACATATTTATCGTCACAGGGTTAGGTACGCGAGAGACCGTGATATTTGTCAGAGACGACATCGTTAATCAAGTTAATGTTGTTCTATTATACAGAATCCTAAGCTTATCTCCATTTACAGATCAAACATAAGTCTGCTTCCATACACACTTCACATACCAACGGTTAAACGAACAGATCGCTCAAAGGAAACTAGAAAAAATATTCTCATTAATTGCCACAAAATATACAAGAGAAAACATCTGTACACACCCCCAATTGCCCTCCAGTATAAACTGATTAATTGTACAAATAAGATATCACTTTTATGTAAGTGCTAGATGGGGGTATTTGGTTAACGCCATGACTTTGCCGCTTTACCGACGGGAAAGCTACCCAGTATCCATTGTATGGAAGGCCGGGTGGACCCCAGGGTCCATCTGGATGGGCACAGAAAATCTCGCCCCCACCAGGATTTGATTCCCCAACCGTCCAGGTCATAGTGAGTCACTTACCAAGTATGCTCTCCCAGCACACACTGTGGTTCATAATAGCTTACACTTCTGAGGAAATGGCCGCACCACTATAACTGTGGTGTCATGCATGTTTAATGGATGTCAGGCAAATGCCAGCAAATAGATAACGAGGAGACATATACCGCCTTCCCTCATCAGACAGACGATTCATGCTCCCTATTAACCATACAGGCCATCAAGTATGCTGGCACTGTTTCTCTTATTACTTTTGATTCCCTGGTAACTTCATCCAAAGTGCTGGAAGATTGGAACATGCTGGAATGCAGCATAACTGTCCTGCCATCTGTGTTATAAATCAGAAGCACTCTTCTGCTACTATTGTCTCACTGTGCTGTCATTCTCACAAGCAAACATTCAGTGAAAATACAAACATGTTATTATTTCAATTCTTTTACTTTTCTAAAAGTGCGTAAGTTGGGAAGTGTCTGTATTTAGACTGTATAAACACACTTCTATACAGATTATTGTATGTGCTACGTTAATATGACCAGCAAGCTCACAGGAAATGACAAAAGATGACCTTACATTACATATGTGGTGAATGAAGCAGCAATATATGTACAATCTTCATAATTTCGTTGTAAAAATTATGATGATAATAATAATAATAATAATCCCTTACTTCAGTCCAGTGCCTAATGTCTTGGGATGCAGAAACAAGTTTGATAAGGAGAGAATAAAGGATTAATAATTAACAGCGGCATTAAATTTTCACTGTTGACTTCCAAATAATTCCTGGAAATAACATGTTGTTTCTTTCCCATTATGTTACATGAAGCATTAATACAAATTGTGCAAAGTGCAAACAACCAACACCTATCACAAACCTCAACAGTTCCTAAATACAGTGTTACATTATTACAGCTATATCTTTAGAGAAGATATCCTCTTGTGCTTCATGAACTAAATAATAAAGACAACTTTAGTCAATAAAACTTTCTTGTGTTATAAAAACAATATTTGCCTCTATGCAATGCCACATGTTTTGAACTGTACAGGTACCTGATGATGACACTTAGTGGTCAAAACACGTAACATTTTATAAGCACAAATATCATTGTTATTATAAAAGATACCTTTGGTGACTAAAACTGTATTTATTACAACAGCAATATGTATAGATAACAACTTGTGTCATGATAATTAAGGCTGATGAGCCGTCCATCTTTACTGGAAATTAATGAGACTATTCCCGGCGTGAACTGCAATATAACCTCAAATTTTCAGGGACAATTTGAGCAGGGCATGACTTCTATCAGACTGTGACTAATGCTGTCCATCAACAGCCCATGGACGTTTCTGCAGAAAACATAGAACTACTCAGCAGAAATGTTTGTGTTGTGGTACTGCAGAAGTTAACACTAACCCTTGAGGATTAAGAAAAACTTAGGCAAGGAAAAGGTACTTCTGGTAAATTTTTCTAGCCAGTGGGAATAATAATTGTATTTATAAATCACACAAGAAATAAGCACCACTTTTTCAGTACAGTGTATTTCAACAAGATCACAAATCCTTTTTTTTAATACCTTATATAAACAGCATGTTGTAGCTCATGCACTAGACCACTGAACCTTCAACACATTCCTCCTCTCCTATACCCTGGGCATTACCAAGAATTGTAATAAAAATACAGCTGAATATATTACGCCAATTAACAAGTACCTCAAGTTATCAGCAGCATTGTGGCATTTTTGTTGTGGTCTCCTCCCTGCATTGATTTTTACCTTCCACAGCAAAAATCTGCATTTATATTCTGTAATGCCAACATTCCATCATCCATGAACCATCTGCAAGGTTTCAACATAACATAACTGAAAACCACCACAATGCTTAAAACTAATTTCCATGCACCAAATTTTCTTTTCCTGCATACATGTAATAAAAATAAATGGCATGCAACACCACATCCATACTGCATAATTCACATTCAATACAAAACACGTATACATAAAGTAAAGTAACATACATAAACTTACCTAGCAGGCCAACATTCATGACTTTGGAAGGCGGTAAAAGCCCCCACTGAAGAGAAGTTTGTGTTCTCGCACCTTACGATCCAAAAAATGACGCAATTCTTGTAGACTGCACTCAACAGCTGTTGGGCCTTGGGATGCAAACATCTTCAACATCTGATGAATACGTTCTAATGTCATTGAGTCCAAGTTCGTCAACATTCCAACAATGTATGACCAGAAGACCTACAAGAAGAAATGCTAGCACTAACTACTTCAAGCATTTTGAACTAGCAACGTCCAATGTACACTGTGCTGCTACAACAAAATCTCTGCTGTCCAGCTGACTGTCTCCAACCTGCAATGCCTATTTATCTCTCCACATCAAGTAAGCCTACAAGAGCAATGGCTCTGGAATTTACTACACCATTCAACAGACACCCATGATGCTTCTGGCTGTGATTTATTTAGAATCATTTATTCTATGAGGGTCATTCTTGCAAAGGGAATACACATTCAAGTTCTCACCAATTCTTCTTAGACTTTGTCAGGATAAAGAGTTCTTGCCCTAGAGCAAAATGACCAAGCATATAACCCCATATTCAGAAATTTTAAAAAATTAAGGAAATATTGTATATTACTGAACACTGGTTATCCACCTGAAGCTGGTTACACATTCCAACGATGAAACATTGTGGGTCTTGTAGCCTGGGTTAACAGATGATCTCAAAAACATCAGTCCAATCTATCACAACATGCTTCAACAAAATCCTTTAAAGATGAATCATCAGACATTTTAATTTCAAACAAACACAAACATAAGACTTCAACTGGTTAATGAAGAGGGAAATGTTTCAGGTAAGATTTCTAGCCACATTATATACCTGCAATTCTTCTTCCCTTTGATCATGAGCTGAAGCCATTGCACTTTCGGTCTCTTCGTCTTCACACACTACATCAGGAGGCAATGGGCATCTGGAACGTACAGCACTCTCCTCAACCAGCAGAAATAAGTCAGTTGAAACCTCACGCAGCAGACCCTAATAGGAAAGTCACAAACACAAACTTTAGTAATGTGCCACCATACACCAATACATTTGAAACAATGAGCTGAACTCTGAAACAGGAGGAACAGAATCGTAGTTTAATTGCTGACTCACTCTTCATGACAATAGAGTGGTACAAGAGGAGCCTGCCAAACTTTGTGGATATATAATCAACCTCAAAGTACATATCTCAGTAACAAAAAAGATCTACATAAATGGTTCAAGCTATTCAAAGTAATCTGGATGCTGCAGATGACATCTGTAATAAATCCATTCTTGCAGCTCAAACTAGTGGAATAACCTACCATGATAAATGGTGCATTCAAAGTCACAGGTAACTACTTTCAACCATGTGTGTAACATTTTTGTCATCATACAAAATTTCATATGCCTAATTCCAATAGCTGATTATCCTACACAGAACATACTGCAGTAAAGTCTCAATTATTCAACCTTCCTTTTTATCCAAAATATCACATCACCAGAACACTTATTACATTTATCAACACTCACTTTATAACAGCAATTACATTTTAAAAGTAATCACTCAGTGTGGAACAAAGCAATTGACACTTCCCACCACATTTATGAATCTATATTTTATGTATGTACTCACTGATAGATGCTCTTTCATTACTGGTTTCAATTATGTAAGTGCAGCTGTGTTTATGTTTGTTTGATGGAAGTTACTCATGTCCCACAAAGTAACATTTTTTATATTAACATGTAAAATGGACAAAAAAAGAAAGTGGTCATTTCCACGGTGAAGAAAAAAAAAAAAAACTTGAAACCTTACAAAGATTTGATTAAGGCAAAACTGCGCAAGAAGTAGGCTGCATGACCATTTGAGACTGGAAGTGGAGGAGAAGTGAAACTGAAAAGTGAAGTTCTGCCAGCTTCAAATGAACACCTTCAAGAAATGGAGATGATAAAAAATGTGCAGATGAAAAGGGAGTGAAACTTTACTTCACACAACATGGAGGGGGGGGGAGGGAGATAGGGCAAGAGGGTGGGTTTGGGCACCTCAGACCATAGTTGCTTGTAATGAACAATAAAGGAAGGTGACTGCTACAGACCTACCACTATTCAGGTGCAGGTGTTACCTTCCCACAAAGAAAAGGAAGGAGGCTCAGAAACAAATACCCAATACTCACTTCTTTGAAAAGCAAACTGTAACCTACAATTACTTTGATAAGGGACATCCCATTTTCTTTTGAAACAATTAATGAATAAAATCCACTGTCAAACGCAACTATATTTATTGTACAACAATCTGCTGTTACCAAACAGCTACATGTTTTAGTCCAAAAGGGCCAATATCAGTCCCATTTAAGTGAGACAAATGCATCATAACTATGCTGGTTTTATTAGCATACCTGAGATTGCCAAAAAGCTATCTTCCTCCGCAGGACTGTTGCAGGAACATGCATTAACTGGCTCAATTCTTCAACTGTCCACTGATCTGCAAAACAGATGAACGGATTTTAGACATGAAAACTTGTGACATCCAATAATAGTGGAATAAAGGGGACAAAATATTCAATGAACTAATTTAATGAATCACATTCAAGTTAACAGGGAGAAGATATTAATATATAGTGCAACCAGAAAGTAAAAACCTGTGGGCATAAAGAGAAATAAAGATTTTTTAAAAAGTATCTTTAATGCAACAAGTCAATATCTTCATGGAACTACTTCTCCACATAGCTGCCATGTACACTACAGCACTTGTCATAGCATGGGACCAATTTTTGTATACCTTCATTCATACAGGTCAATGGAAGGCTTTGCAGCCAGTCCTGCACATTGTCTTTGCCTCACATTCACTCTTTTGACTCTGGGTGGTCAAAATTATTTCAGGTGGAGGGATGGGTGATATCAATTGGTACAAAGCTGGGACTGCATTCAGGATGTGCAATAATTTCCCACTTTAACTGTTCAAGTGATGTGCGTGTACAGGCAGCAATGTGCAGACATACATTGTCCTGCCATCTTTGAAGAACTAACAACATTTCATCACATTCCCTTCATCCATTTCTCCTTCACCATGCACTTCAATAATAAGCTTGTAAAACAGCTTTTAAAAACTGTATCACTGACCACAATTCACAGGGGGATTTTCGATATCTGTGTTCATCTTTCGACTGCAGTGACTAAAAAAAATATCATGACATCATACTATGCAAAACACGTTCCCCTTGACATGCTGCAGATGAATGACCTTCACATGAAGTGTATGACATGCTGCAGATGAATGACCTTCACATGAAGTGTAAGCATCACCTGCGCAGCAATCAGTTCTTACTTTCTTGATGTGGCTGGTTAAAACTACTCAGCACTTCAAATGGTGCTGATTCATGGGTACTAGTTTCATAACAAATACTATACACACACTACAGCCAGCCACTGCCACAGAAACTGGGGTATTATTCACATAGTTACTGTTAATCAATCTTACTTTTTGTCTGGAAGTGCCAAATGATAGTGGCATGAATTGGAGATACAGTCAAATTGATTTTCCTGTCTTTCAGTTCAATATCAATGTTTACAGATCCCAGGTGCGGTTTCCAGTTTAATGTGCGGTTACCCTAGAAAACACAACTAATCTGTAATTTTTACATTCAAATGCATACCACTTAATATTGAAAAATTAAACAATCAACCAACATCCACAACTTGAAATTCAAGTTGATAATCATAACTAGTCCAATATGCCCTATGAGATCTAAAGGGATCAGGACATTTTTAAATATCAAATAATAAATGAACTTAAAGTTTTCTTTGACAGTTGCACATTCAATTATACAAGCTAGTTGTATGGATTCTGCAAATGAATTATAAGTAGCATGAGCATAATTACAATCACAGGTTCATTTGAGCACACCCTACTCCTACAGAGGAACATAATTAAAGACATGTGCATGCAAATTACCAAACCTCTGGAACATATACATAAAAATCATGGATGAGTGTGGGGAGAGAGATGAGGTAAAAAAGAGCAATAAAAAGGAATGGGAGAGAGGGGGGGGACAAACAAACATCACAAAACACAAAACTCACACAAAACTTAACTGTGCCTCAAATGTGATCCTACATTCCTAAACAGACTTTAGACTTCTCACCTGCTTTTATCCAAGAAGCCTAAGAAAGCATTACTGGGCACATACAACTACAGGAGAGGAGACAGTTCACTACAGTAAATTCCTTTTTGTAAGACTAGCTCATTCTATTGAAGAATATCTGACATAATAAATTATGTTCACAAAATGTGCTTAAACCACAGACAGTTTATCTGAATGGAGAATATAGAAACATGGCAATGTGATCAGTCACATCAGGAGTGAACCCTAAGTGGGGGAGGAGGGGCTGCTGGGCTGCAGCACTCCCCCCCCCAAAACAAAATTTCAGAAACACAGATTTTGTAGACAAAATATCAGACATTTTACATGATTTACCCTTAAGCCAAATCAGTTACTGAAATATCCTGATGACTGCCAACAGTGTTATATTACGTTCATAATTACGACATGACTTTCATAACATAATTTTTAAAATCAAACATAAATTATATAGCCTCTGGGTAACCACTCCCTACTACTCCTGGTAAAAATTCAGGTGCACACCTGAGTCACAACATGACTCACCCTAGCAGTCTTATTGCAGTGAGTACAGACACAATGTGCCATCTGAAGTCTGTTGCACAGTTCAGTCTCATATGGTGAGTGCATCTTATAGAAAGTGGTGCAACAAATTTTGAAGTCTGTATCCCGGTGTTACAATTCTTTACAAATCAACAATATATAAACTGATGAAGAGTAGAAAGGCAAAAGATTCTGGATTGAATGGTGGCAGGCATTTCCTGAATTAAATTTACTCTTAGTTCCTTCCAGCATGCAATTCTGATCAACTATTTTAACTCTGTCACATTTTTAAAGGACTTATTAGTTATCTTCATGTTGTGATTCTGTCCTGCATTCTGTTCAAGACACATGAACATACATTTAGTGTCTACTTCCATGTCTAAAAGAAGATGGACAGTGGCACAGGCTCATAACAAGAAAATTAAATATAAACAGTACCACTATAAAGATATCACCTTCAAAGTCTCAAAAGCTTTTGTATAAATTTGTAGATGTTCTTTAACAACACTGGGTAGTTCTAAAGTTTCCTCTTTAAATGGTGGCCAAAACTGTGCTGACAAAATCATGGCTGTGGATGGAAACTGTTGCTGGTCAAGCTTGAAGTTTGAATCTGAGTGCAGATGAGCATTGATCCTCTTAGAATCGTACACATCTTTCAACATGACTTCACAGTAATGTAGCTGTGATTCTCCAAACCTACACAAAGAACAGTAAGTTTCATCACTTCACATGTTATGAAAAAGAACAAAGTCATGAAGTGGGACAAAGTATGTTTTCACGCATCCTTCTTGCTACCATACCGCAATATCTAATATACATAACAACATGTGGATGATATAAATGTTTTCCTTTGGAAAATGTCTTACAAGATAAATACACATGGACAACAGCAATCAGAAGTGCAAATGTATCTTCTGTGTATCATTAAAATGGTGTATTTTCAAGTTATGCACAAAAAAGAAAATGCATTTTCACTGCATTCTTCCTCGTAACAGATTCTTACATTCTAATAAAACATATGACATACTTCACCTGAGTTTAAGAAGCTCTAAGTACCGAATCTCCTTCTCTGTATTGTAGCTGAACTGAGACAACAAACGATCAGCTAGTAGTGTGCGATATTCATTCACAAACAACTCTTTGCTGCCATACACATTCACCAACATGGAAATAATATCTGAAGTTCGCCGACTTTTAGAAGTTTTGGCTGAAATCAACAAGACCAGAATGATTTTTATATTGATAACTATCAAATGTGGAAGACAAAATCATTTTAGAATCTTACTTTATTTTACAGATCAACAATATGAATTCTAGCACAACTCCAAGATATGAAAAGGAGTTCAGATATTTCTGAGAGTTCACAGAGTGCCTGAAACAAATGCAAAGCTTCACTTAAAACCCAGTGAAAGTGGTTAGCTTCACACTCAAGTGTCTTTACCTCTCAAGAAAGAACTCCTGATGCCAATGGAATAAAAGACTAGACATCAGATCCTGTAGACCTGACCTGTAGCGAATGAGTTTACCAACTCAGAAATCATGGCTCTGATTACATAGATGACTTACACGGATCAGCATCAACAGGATCAGGGTTCCAGGTTTCCCAGTTAGTCATATCTTCATCTGATGGAGTGCCTTCATCAAGCTGTAATGCTTCACCTCTCACAAGCTCATCAGCCAACTCACTTGGTCCTTCTTCTGTCAGACTAGTCACTACGCATCGTACAGTATCATCTCGCCAACGCAGGTACTGTCTGAAATCAATTTCTTTTGAAATATTCTGATAGATTATGTGAATATGGTTCGAAGGAATTCTTATTAACATGCAGTAAAATGCAAAATACCAATAAAATATTAGTTGAATATTATTTCTACTGTTGCAGTAACTAACCATTCTAAGAGCTTGTCCCATATGTTCCAAAGTTTGTTAAGACTTCTCCCCTTCAAGTCTCTCAGTAAGATTTTTGTACATATCACATTTTGTGCATGCTACAAGCCTTACCCAGCTCAACCTTCATTTCATCACTTGACATATTACACAACCAGCAGAAAGCATGAATTAAATTCATGTTGATAACAGTTGCATACATTTTTACTAGCTCACCTGATAATTATGTTGGGTAAACTTCATATCTAATGACAGAGAATTCACTTCTTTTATTGTATTTTATAGCTTTTTGACAGCAGAATGGAAGTAAAATGACTTCAGGCAGGGATGTCAAGGACCATCAATCACTGACATGAAGATTGTGGGCCAGTAAAACTTTTGAATGGGATGGGTAACTTTATTTTCCATGTATGACTAAAATACTGGTCCTGGTAAACCGTTACTATGGCAAAAGCAGAAGTGGTGGATGAGACGCAGAAGTGCAGCCAACTTAACAGTTTGGGCACTCCTGCCTTAGAACACAGTTTTCAAGTATGTGTTATTTTTATTTTCCTCAGGCTCAGGCTTCATATCTAAACACCATACAAAAAGCATACTTTGGAAAATAAATGAGACAATTACATGTTTTAACTGATCAGTTACTAGCACAAAATGAATCCACTGTCTCTTAATTTCCCTATAAATTATAATGACAAAAAAAGAGATAATATATTCCAATACAGAAACCACGTGCGAGTCCATTACATCAGTAAAATTACGCACCTGACAGGTTGAGTCACTGTTTCGAGAAGCACCCCTGTTGGATCTAACTGACGAAGAGCCCTGATTGCTGCTACATATGCAGTTAGCACATCTGGAGTGTTAACTCCTGGATGAAGCAATCGTGTCTCAAGTGCACGTTGCAATTTCTGTGTTAGATATGACCTCAAATCTGTTTTCTGCAGGCAGATTCTCAAGTCCTCTACTGCGGGTTGTGAATCAGGGTACTCTAAGACAACATAAAAATATCCTCTTTAGAAATAACCAAGTCCCAAAACTGCATATTGATACAATTTGCTAATATATGATTCATCAAGTTACCTTATACTAGGCATGTAAAAATTCAACACTTCACATGAGACCAGTGCTTTATTCCATTTCTTGTATCCTGTGTGTGTGTATCTTTATCATTATAATTAATGTTCTATTTATAGGAAAACTGTATCAGTACTTCCTCATAAAGTATTTGAACAACACATACATATTCTTAATAATTTGTAAAATGGTTCCACCATGATACACAGAATTAAAAATGAGAGAAAGAAAAAAATCACTTGTAACTTCAAAAAAATTAACACATTTTAATCAGACATTTCTAGCATATGGAAAGCAAATTCCTGGATTTTTCAGTTTTTAAGAGAACACACAGCATATGGTGTAATGTAGGGGATGGACACAACAATGAAAGCAGTTGCAAAGGATACACATTTCTTTATTAATACAGAGTTGGGCCACCATTTGCCTGTATTACAGCTTGTATCCTTCCTGGAATGGACTCATATTTGTTCTGAATAGTCTCTAGTGGAATACTGTACCATTCTTCACGAAGAACATCTTCTAGTTGATTAAAAGATGATGGAGGAGGGAATCTGGTACCCATCATAATGGAAAGAGGGTCTTCAAGATCAATAATGAGTTCTGCTCTCACTTTTGCTGCAGTAATTCTATGATTTTTAGACAAAATTCTCTTCTATATATACCAATCCCTATCACCTAGTTTTCATTTTCAGCCACTTTTACTCTTAGCTGATGATGTCCTGCCACGATTTGTGCATGCCATCAAAACCTTGGAACCTGCCGCTCTGGATACACTGAATAAAGTAGCCATTTTGTTTAAGATGTTCCAGCTAAACCTGCACCAACTATCTGTCCTCTTTGAAAATCAGACAAGTCTCCCATTTTGCAGTACTTTCATACGAACTGTTACTAAATACCATCTGTAATGCATTGACACTGGTACTACACAACTAATGTTCTTTCAGTGCAGCAAACACAGTTTTATTCTTAATCATCTAGTGTTTCCATTAATCTGTCCATTTCCTGCAGATTTGTCATTCAACAACATGGGTTACAATGCCATCTCTATTCTATTCACATGCCATAAAATAACATACATTCTAACTTCTGCTGTATAATTATAAGCTTTCTCTGAATGTATCCATGCAAAATGTGAACAAATGGTTCACATACAGTTAGAAAAATCACCTTGCTCACAGTGACATTATGCACAGCATTTCAGAAGATCCATTCATTGCATATACCCACTATGTTTCCAACTTTGTAACAGATTACAAAAGATTTAATATGCTAAATTAATTATGTAGTTAAAAAATCAAAATATACATACAATGAATTGATAAAACACTGATTTACATAACAAGCATTCACCTATAATTATATTGAACAGCTGTTCAATTCTTGTACGAGTGTAAGTCTCATAAAGGAAGTGTGATATTTTCTGATGAAATTTCTTAATGGATGACCGAGTGGATGCTGCATTCTCATTGTACACATGAGTCAACCAACCCATCACAACTGTACTCAGCCACTGTGAAGCAGAAACAAACAATAATTCCATGTCAGAATTTCACATTTTTTACATTCAAATTGAATGAATAAAAAATGCTAGTGTAAGACAGCAGTCCGTGTAATACTCTGACTGCACTCCAGGAATGGTAGCGTAAAGAACAAAACAGAAAGATACACCTATACAAGTTCCATCAAAAGGATGCATTTCACAACATATAATTTCCACAAGCTGCCTAGAAGAATGATGAAATACTGTGCACTGAGTGGTTGAGATACATGAAAGGGAAACGCTTCCACCAGCACACGCATGTAACATATACAGCAAACTCTCTAGATCATGCAGGCATTAAGTGAATTTATCCTTCATCAAACATCAAACTGGATACGAGAACATCCACTTTTCTGAGTCTACACCTTTATAAACCTCACTGTATCACCACCACCACCACCACCTGAAAAAATTTATATAAAAATGCATAATCCATTACAGAGTCCTTCCTGAGGAGGTTACAGCTCCTCAGCAAGTCCAGGAATGTTCTTCATTTTATGGAACTCAAAAAACAATTTCTGTGTGCACACCCACCACTGGTCTCTATCATGAGACAAATTAATCCAGTCAACAGTCTCCCACGCATTTCTTTAAGAACTACTACTACTCCATGGCTCTACAATCCTTGTAGGACCTTGGCCTCCTTCACGACCATCTTCCAGTCGTCTCTTCTGTGTGCACGTATCCTCCAGTTTGTGACACCCATCCTCCTCAGGTCCTCCCTCACATCGTCCATCCACCTTAA
>Ga0123354_10006183_pt1 | contig 17710 bp, 11 predicted proteins | sample TergutLab28metaG_2_FD_97872 | JGI IMG/M metagenome (GOLD analysis project Ga0123354, IMG submission 97872) | Labiotermes labralis P4 segment gut microbial communities from Petit-Saut dam, French Guiana - Lab288 P4 | ecosystem: Host-associated > Arthropoda: Insects > Digestive system > Gut ...
ACAAGGCAGCGCCCCACAACCGCTACCAACCACATCCAGCAGAAGCAGCGCAGCACAACACATGCAGTAACATACGTCTTGTTCTCCTGAAGATGGGCATAATGATGCCCGAAACATGTTGAGCAATTGTTAAAAATAAACATCTAACTGTTGCATCTTGTTGGTTTTCTTGCTCACTCCACTGTCTGCGTGTTGTTGAGTGCTACAGCATGATCCAAAAATATCTTACTTTCATTCCATGCTTAGTTGTTGTGTGGTGCTGCTGTAATCTACAAAAACATCGCATTGTTTTCACTATTTTGCCTCCAAAATGATCATTCTGGGAATATTGAAGGCTCGGTTTGGGTATTCTGAACAACTGATGCAGGAAAATGAGGCTTGAAGTATGATGCACCTGATATTATAATGCATTGTTTATATGAGCGATTTTTTGGGACTGAAAGAAATGATAATTGTGGGGAAACAATGCGCATGGGAACACTGGATAGACGTTCCACTGTATATTATGTTTGTTAAGTCATGACATTCAAGTAAAATGTTGGAATACTTTTTAATATTATGTTTTACGTTTGTGTGTATAATTTGACTTCACTTCTTACAGTGTTTGAGGCTACCTGGTGATTAACACCAGGTTTTCATGATGCTGTAAGAATATTCTTTGAAAGATTTCACAAACATCTGACAGTGGTTTTATTTTGGCTAAGTGCTATTTCGTGTTTGTTATCAGTAAATGGGTGTGTTTACAGGTTTATTGTGTCACTGACCATGGCAGCTTCATCTCATAGTGTGTTTGCATCCATTGGGAATCCCATTACAGCTGCTATGCTCAAAGACATGATAAAAAGGTCACCTCTAGTAACTGAAAATAACACTTACATTTTTTCCTGCAAGAAAGGTAAAGCAGCTACAAGTAGGTTATAGAAATAATGTTAAAACATTTTTAGATTGAAGGGGAAATCATTTTTTGGGACAAAGGGACTAAGCCTTCTACAGTCATATCAAGGAGTTCAGATCTTCATTATTTTCAGGTTGCATATATTATTCTGTGCCTCCAACAGTTGGACCATTGCCTTGAAGGAAATGTGAAAGTCGGAAAGTGGTGTACAGTCATATGCATGTATGAATCAGTCTATCAGGAGCCCCCAGTGAACAGATCAGCACAACCAGAATTCTAGGAGTGTTCTGTAGCCTTGACTTAATCGCATTTTGCTGTCTTATGTTACTACAATACCTGCGTGAAGTTCACTTTCACCGTCAGAAGAGACTGCCTCACACACGTTGCTGTAAAGAATTAGTTACTGTTCACTGTTTTCTGTTGTTCCTATGGCTGATGGTGGAGAAGTTATCACATCATTGCTCTGGCATCCCAGTAGAGTTTGATGGTGTTCTTGAGCACTTGTTGGTCTGTATCACGTTTAGGGCAATTAGCAGATGTTCTGCGTCCATAATGGAGTTTGGCATTTGGCATATTTTACACTCACTAGATTCATATATGCCAATTTTTCTTATATTAGCTGCTAGGCAGTCATGTCCTATCTTGAGTCTAAAATTTGTTACCGTTTCCTTCCTACATTTTCCTTTGTATTCTGCCCAGATTTTGTGGATATCTCTCCGTTTCATTGTTGTGGCCAGCTCATCGGCTTCTTGTTTGTAATTCGTCTTCTTTACTTCTAAAAATTTGAGCCAATATGATTGTCTGGCAGGGGGGATGCATGAAACTTGCCCAAGCTTAAGAAGAATACATTGGTGAGTGTTTTTAGTTGAAAATACAGTGTTTGGCTACCAACACATATACAAAGTCATGTGATGTTATTCATTTGTTATTTTATCATTCCTTCTGGTTTGTTTACAAATAAAGCTGTTGCAACGCTAAAAACAACTTGACTGAATAACTGGCACATCATTAGAGTGGCCGTGTGGGCATTATGTGATTGGAACGTGATACTGCCAGGTTAGCCACATACGGTAACACTGTTGATTGAAACACTGACAAATCCCAGTGCACTGTCTTCTATAGGGTGGCTCAGAATGAAAGGACTGTATTATGGTTGTGGTATTGCACTTGGTCTGCAGAAACTCCAGCATGTCATATGAAGTTTGAAATTTGATTATGTAATGTCTATTAACCCTGTGTGAGCAGTGTATGAGAGAGAGAGCGTGCATGTGCGTGCGCGCACATGCACAGGTTGCCGCCTGACAAGCAGTACATTTCAGTTAAAATTACCACTGTTTTTTCACTGTGTTACCTAAAGTGTACCAGATGCCACTGTCATATAGTCTATCATGAACAGTAAACTTTAGATATACCAAATGTCAGTTTATAAGGAATTTGAGATTATAAGTTTTGACTTTAAAAGTAAGCCCAGTTCATAAAGGCTTAAATGTTACTTTTGTTCCTAACCATAAAATGAATGATTGGTATGCTTACTGCATTTAGTTGGGTGGTGTCACCACATTACATCCCTTGCTCCCTGCTACATGGAGTTGGTGTAGTGTATTCAGTATAATGACTGATTGTGGGCTGGTCAACCAAGGAATTGTTTGAATTCCAGCAGGGGAAAGAAATGTTTCTCTTTTCCAGAGTATGTAGGCTGACTGTGGGTGGCATGGGCCTGAAGCTGAGCACTCAGACACTATTTAGTGCGGAGGTTAAGAATGAATCTTGTAAATAAAGCCAACTTGGAGCACAATTTATTCTTAATATATTTATCAATCTACACGTTTCGGGCGACTATGTGCCCATCATCAGGAGAAACAGCTGTGTTTATGCGACACTTGGTACTTGTTATTCTGTGTGGATGACTGTCTGGTATGCCGGAGCATATGCTCCTGCATACCAAAATTTAAGAATGAATGGAACTGTACCCTGCTCCCCCAGTTGTCATTATTTGTGCACACCAAAAATTTCACGTTTATTTTACCCCTAACACATGTCCTTTTAAATATAGATATACATACACACACACACACACTACAAACTATCCTTCCTGTGACTCAGTTATGGCATGTATTCACTGGTCTCACAAGTACTTGTTTCTAAGTTTGCATTGGGAACTGTGTTGTGTCATGAGAATGGGACTAAATCATTGGCAGCTACCATCAACAGGTAGATGCTATTTTGCGTCATAATATTCATCACTGCTGTACCAGAAAAAGGTCATAGTCATGTTTAGAAAGATTAGTGTGTTTGATGTCTTGCTTTCTGTTCAGGCGTGAGGGGCAACCGAGTTCTTGTGTGTGAATTTCAGCAGATATTTAATGTTATGCCTGAAGAGGGCAGTCAGTATAGCTGAATACCTGTAACTGGACTAATGGGCGCAGGAAGTCTGCAAAAGGGGCGAAAAGTCTGTGTATAATAGAAAAATAACTGATATAGAAGTGTGATAGTTCCTGTTATCTGGCACCAAGAACTGTTAGAAAAACAGTGGGGAGAATAGAGAACACTGTGTGAGTAAACGGTATGGTATCTTTAATTGTATGAAAGTACAATTTAATTGGTCAGTAAATTTGTGTAAATGCATAATGGATGTTTCACAAATACTTGATATGTTTACAATATGGGCTTTTCTGGTCAGAATTCACACATACTGGATATAGGGCCTTGAGGTGGATGTTTTCATGCACTTGACTAGCATCATAAAGATACCCGTAATATTTTGGTGATTTGCTGAATGTGTCTTCTTCTTTGTTGCAGTCTGGTGCGTTTGTTGTCTTGAAGACAGACTTCCAAAATGGAGGAGACCCTCCAATCTGGAAGATTGATGGCAAAGCGCTGCTGCAAAAGTATGTCCCATTCGAACAGGATGGCAAGACGCTTTACAAGAATACGTCTACGGTGAGTATCCACTGCAGTTGGGACAAAACTTACCTATACCAGGGCCACAGGTTGTATGACTGAACGCTGCTTGAGACATCACCATTCTGACTGTTGTATTCCTGTGCACCTGCCTGTGTCACATAGCCCAAAGTGCTTATCACTAGGGAAGGTTATCACTACTGCCATTTATGTAAACCAGAATAGCTAGAGGACTGGAAGGAAGTATGGTGGATATGGAAGCATAATCTTTAGAGGGATATTTGCTCAGGACCCTTCCTGTGGCCTTAGTGTAGTCACTGTTAGGTGTGTACATTATCGGCAGGGAGACCAACGTATGCCCCCATCATTTTTCACATGTCTGGAATAAATTTACTGTCCATATATTTTTGAGGAAACTTGTAGTAGTTCTGTCTTCAGTTTTGATTCATTCTGAGGGCTCTTTTCTTGGCTGTAAAGCCATCAGTTATATTTAATTGTGAGGTTAACAGTGCCTAAAACCATTTCTCCACAGGCCTCTGTTTTTGTGTTACGTTATTTAAGCACAGGAACTTAGTCACTTTTTGTTTTTATGTGGCATTGCCTGAAATTGTGGAGGTTTGTAGAATATTGTTAGAGTCACGTTCAGCAGGAAGTGATCTTGGAATAATTTGGTGCGATGATGTTGACTTTGTTAGGAAGTTTGGTTCTTTGATGAGGTTGGGGAGTTCATTGGGTTCCCTCTGTGAACAGATACGAATTAATGTAAAGTTTTTCTTATTTCTGAAAAATTATACATGGTTATATCTGTGACTAAGTATGGGTAATTTTTCTGTCTGTAATGAGGGTAACATTAATCAGTATTCAAATCTGCTGTTTAGAGTGCTGGCAGCCAAGTATCGACTCTGGAGTAACAGAGCGTGGGTTCTGAAAAGTAGAAGGATTGGCCAACTGGACCTGATGTATTTTCATGCTGGTAATGGTTGTGTATTGTGTGCCCATTGCAGGAATTACATTTGACATGCACTGAACAGGATTGTCAGATGTCATCTGAAACAAGCTTCAGATTGAATTTGCATAAGGGTTTCCTGGCATATGAGGTGTTACCCCCTGCCCCCCAAATTTGATGACTGTCAGACAGCCCTCTACTGTACCATTATTTTTTTCGTAGAAGTAAAATTATATAGTGAGGAATGGTGTCTTCTTGATGAAGGCACCATGCAGTCTGGTGTAAATGTGCCATTGTGTCAGAGGAATGTGCAGTCTTTTTCAGGGTAAAAATTACAGTGCCTTCTTATGAAATTAAATTAACATCTCTTAATGCAGAATTGTGTGGTTTTACTGCTTCTTAATTAATGTTAGTTTAATTCAATTTGAATACAGGAATAGCTTCGGTAATGTGACTGTTGTTACCTTCTGTAAGTAGTGAAAGTGATTTTAATGTGCGTGAAACCATAACAGAAAGTTGTGTAATTTAGTGACATTGTGAATTGACGGTAGCACCTGTGGTTGTTTGTTACCGGTTGTTATTCTGTTGTGAAGTTCTTCGTATATTTATATTTCGATGAAGTTTGTGCATTGGTCATGTGAGACCTCTTTCATAAGATTTAAGATCGTTAGTTTCATGGCCTGCTTCATTATTTCTTTGGCTTATAACTTGTTAATGGGACGTATAGAAACTACTATATACAGACTGCCTCCAGACATTTCTCTAAGTACTGACAAAATTATTTGTTGTGAAGTAAAGCATGGATGTATTGCCAGAACGTGCATACGTAAATCATTGTGTAGTATTACAAACCTCTGCACTGTACTGTTATGATCTCGTAGGATGTTGCACCCTGTAATTTCATAGATACATAGCTTATCACTGTTTAGGAGGGAACTGATCCCTCCTTTGTATTGAAAGGCGCTGATTCTTCCATTTGACCCTTCGTTGTCCGATATAATGTGGGAGATTTGAGCCAGAGAAGCTGTGTTTGGGTCACCCTGTAGGTATAGAGGTAGGAAGCTAATGAACCGAACATAGGCAGTATTTTAGCGCACAACACACGTTGCATAACTGTGGTATAAAATCAGAAAATTAGCACTAAAATATATCTTGGACTAAATGTGTGTCAGGAGTTTCTGCCACTTGTTGAACTTTTACCTGTGTCAATGTAGGCCAGATAAGGCCTAGGCTAACCAAAGTTGTCTTCACTTTGAAGGCAGCATACAATGTAATGTGTTACTGAATGTTGAATTCAAGTTACTGCACACAAATTCAGATTTGTTCTCCAGCAGTTGCCTGTGGAGGTTCAGAGGGATGGGTCAGTTAATGCAGGGGTTAGTTGATTGAAAGTCGGTTGACCAAGGATTCACTGTACTTACCACAACATGGTATCACATCCCAGAAGAATGTAATATTAATATTCACTGCCATGAGAATACCAGATACAGTGTAATTCTACTTTTTTGGTTATATGATGTTACTCTGGGTTGTATTTTGATGTTTATATGAAAGGATCAGTCTTGAATTAGATGAATTAATATGTGAGCAGAATTAGTGTTTTTTATGTTTCTTTGATTTTCGTGGGTCTGTTGACCTTCAGGAATTTATTTTGTACTGGTTTGTTTCAGTACTCTGGCTGGTCTGCAAACAACAAGGAAATGTACTATCCAGCACCCATCGTTTTTAAAATGCAAAATCGGAAAGAGACAATTGTCGAGTTCCTAAAGGATGCGATCAAAGAGTGAGTATGTATGTACCTATGTACCATATTCTGTTATTATACTGTACCATCTTATATTTTCTGTTTGTGAAGCAAATAACAAAATTATTTGAACAGTTTATCTTGTGAGCTCGATCCATCACTTGTGTTCGTCTGTGGTATTGTTTCACATAGTTGTAAATGGCAATGATTCTCGTTTGTTTTTCATATTGTGAAAGGAATTTGAAGCCAAGGCTGAATGTTCTGACATTAACATGCCTGCCAACTGTTACAGCATGGAAAGTGTTTGTTTTTCCCTTTTTTTTTTGGTGATGTTTATTGCAGTCAGTCCTGTTATAATGTGTGTTTACATTGAATGTTTTCGATATGACAGTGCAATAGTTATGGAACACAGTGTTCGTAATGTGAGTTCAGTCATGATCTGGCTTGATGGAACATGTGTGAGGATCTGCAGAGATGTGGTGCCAAGAGTGGTGCTGCATCTGTTATTGATATTGAATTGTTTTTATAACCCATTTTTTCTGTAACATTGACGGTGTGAAGGGTGCAGTGTCACATTATAGCAGCAATGACTATACTGAAATAGGGGTGTAACACATTTTCACCAAATATACAGTATGTTGCATAGCGAAGTAGCAGCTTGTAACTGAGACTCAGTGCAATAAACTTCTGACTGCATTTTAAATAGTTTTACAGTCTGTTAACGTGTCTCTTCTTTAAAGTGTAATCAAAGTTATAAATCACTCTCAGGCAGATCATTTTCTTAACATGTATCTTTCCTGAGAATGCCGATTATTCTTGAGGTATTGAAAGAGCTAGGGAAATTCGGAAAGTATTTGTTAATCTTAGAGTTGGCTGGTATGTACTGGGCACAGGTTGTTAATAACTGGCATAGCTAGATGAATTTCTAAATATGAATGTTGCAGGTTTTGTTAAAACTAATATGTTGATCATTCAGCTCATTAAGATGAGGGAGAATATTATCGAAATTTGGAATTAACCCAGCAAGAAGTTTTTTTTATGGTGTAAGTGTTTAATGGCAGGAATGTTGAATGGGTCGTTTCATGAGAGTTATTGCGGTTTTTAGTTTTTATTTGGTATGTTATATTCATTTAATGGGAATATAAGTACTGTGTATCTCCACTTTTGTAATGAGAGGAAATCATTGGTTGGAGAAATTATATGTAATCCAGAAACAAAATACAGACGGACTACTTCAAGAATACTGAAGGATTAGATGGTTTAAATACTATATATACATTCATTTGGATTCGTGTTTGAAAGTTTGTAATGCTGCACATCTTGTTACACTTCTTTGTTTTCCTTCCACTTTGAGTGAGCGTTGATGCTAAATGTCCTAGAGTGTGAGACCACTGTTGAATAGTCTTATGTACAGATCAGTTTTAGATCTGAAACTCTGCATTCATAATTTCATGAGAAATTCTTCAACCCTTTGCCATCCTCTTTGATCCCAGATTTTCTCCTACAAGCTACAAATGAAGAGAGACAAAGATTAGAAAATAGGGCGCTTTGGTGTGGAAAAATATGAAATTTTTGCCAATACAGAAAAATATAGAAACCCCTTGCTTTGGTGCCTATATAAATTAATAGAAGGGATGTGAAAGATTGTAAAGAGTAGTGATATAACAGTTGGTACCAAGCTGTAGTTGAGTGGCAGATTCATAGACCGGTGGCAGAAGGCTTCTGACAGTGGAACAGCAGGGGAAAGTATGAAGCAGGAAGTCTTCTGACAAAGGACTCCAGAAGCCAGCTTTACGATTCTAATGCTACATTAATACCATATTTACCCCAATGCACGACAGCTCTAATCTAATATGGGCCCCCAAATAAAGCACGTCGGCCAAGGGAAAATGTATATATCGAAATCTAAGATCACCCCCCCCCCCCCCCACCAAAAAAAAAAAAAATTTTTATAAAAAAAAAAAAAAAAACACCCCCCCCCCCCCCCCCCAAAAAAAAATTAAAATGTTTGCTAAGAAAAAATAATTTACACTTAATTTCATGCACTTAATACACAAAGTATGTCAGATCTTATGTACCTCTACCAACCAGTGTCACTCTCTCCATCTTCACAGTCAGTGCTTTCCTCTTCTTTGCAGTCACTTCCAGCAGTCCCTTCCTCTTCACTGCCATTCCACAACATAACCATCATCAGCCTCACCCAGTGCGCTTGATGTACAGCACCTCTCAAAACCCTTCACATTCACTTCTGGTGAGATGCACTGTAATGCTGTTTTGATCCATACTGACTAAATTATACATTTATATTTCTTGATTTATAAATGTACTTGAACCAATGAAGATTTACAGTTTTGTGCACAAGTGGTGTTAGTGGTGTTAAGAATATTAAATACATGTGTTCTGGTTTTTGTGTTGTGTTTGAGTTCATGGCCCTTTTCATAGTTTTTAATTTGTGGATTGCTCCTTGTTTTATTTTGGAATCTTGTAGTTAATTAATTTTTCAATAGCTATTTTCCTGTGACTGCCCGTGGTTTAGATCTGTTGTCAGGTACATATCTTTAACAGGTTACATTTCTGTGGTACCCAATGACTGAGGATAGCTTGATCTAAGGGGTCCACAAGGTTAGGCACTTGTTTGCCTGAAACCAGAAACAGAGCTGGCTTCCAAAATATTGTGCTTCTTTAAAACATTAGAGGATGTTGAAAGTCCCAAAGAGGAAGTCTCTTCCAGTTACATACAGTTATGCAGTGTTCTGTTTTGATTACAAATGATTTGGCAATGCAGGCCTTGGTTTGGCTCTGTATGGTCTGGTTGTGAGTGTACTGGTTTGGCACAATTTGGTTCAGTGCTTCATACATGAATTTAAGATCACCTCACATATTTTTAGTGCCAAATTTAAGACAGAAACCTTGTCTTGTATTTGAGTAAATGTGGTATGTGTTCTTTCCTGCTAATGTTGGTTGACATCTCATCTAGTAGTTTTGTATGTAGGTATAACAGGTAGTAGGATTTATTTTTTCATTCTGAAGTGTCTTTAATTTGCAGTACTATGAAGACATGTTTGGAAATGGTCATTGTTGTCGTGTGTTTGTTGTATTTGTGCAGTGTCATTTTCTTTCCTGTTTATTCCAGTACTTGATAAGTGGTCTGTATAGATGACCTGTGGTACGTTAAGTAATATTCAAATGACCAGTAGCTGCTTTTCTGCTAGATCTGTCACATATTTTGGCATTGCTGTGAGTGGGACTTAGCACTTGAACTGCTTTTTGTAAAAAAGGGTGAGGTCTGTCACATTTTTTGCTACAATTTTCTTAAATGAGGGAAGATTGACTGGCAAATGTCATTTTTTTAATTTGGCATAATTGCTGAGAAGTGTTTTGGACATACTTGGACACTGATACCCCCGAAAAGACAATTCAAATAGCAGCGGAGCAGCTCACTGTAGTATTCTGCCAGTACAACAGATCCAAATTTTAGCATGGCATCAGCACAATGCTTCGGCAAGTTTCACGTTGCACATGGTCTTAGCCTGTGATCTTTCCCATTATTCATTGTTTACACGTTTGTAAAACAGAAATAAATCCACCCCATTTGGTCCCTTCTCTAATTTCGTTCAAAAGAAAGTAAAACATTTTCGTGGGATGTGCTGTTTGAATGTTTGTTTCTGGCTTCACATTTGTATTTTACAATTTGCTGGAATATTGCAAACTTTAGAAGTTGAAGACCCTTGAGCAAGTTTTGTTAAATCAGTACCCCCTTTAATGTTGTTGGTATTTATGCCTATAATATGGCGTATGTGACACCCTTTTCTCTAGTTTATCTTCCGAGACATTCTGTTTAATAATTCAGTGAACCAAATGTAGTTGCCATGGTACATTTTGAACGAAATGTTAATACAGATTTAATGTTAACAAAATGAGTGTCATTATTCATATTAGTTGTCATTACTGTATAAAGTAAAATCATTTGCAGCATTCATTAACTGCGTCTGGGTTTGCAAATTAGCGCTGTGTTCAGAATTTTATTGCAGTACTCCGGCTTTCTAAAACCAATCAGTGAACTGGCATTCTGGCTATGGAGGAAGTTTATTACTTTGATTCGTACAGTAAAGTTAGGGACCTACTGAATGTACAGGGTGGTCCACAAAAAGGTCACTGAACTGAATCAGCTTTCATTGCTAATGATAACATTACTGAAGTTTTTAAAAATTGTTCTTGTTCTGGCCCACGGTTGAATTTTTGATGTGCCACTGTGTTTTTTTCACGCATGCAAATAAAGAAGTTGCAGCTCTATTCCACAGAATTAGAACCACATTGTATAATAGAATATTTGGAAGCAATATTTCATATGTTTCCGAGAAGAAATATTTTACACCGCATTAAATATGTGTTTGAACATGTGTGTGTGTGTTGGTGTGCAGCAGTTGCTGTCACTTGCATCTACTTCAGTGAACTTACATGAATGGTGTTCATTGCAAGATGGATTAACCATCATTTTAAAGGGATTTAGTTATGACTGCATAATATTATAACATTGTAATTGTTTGATTCCCACTCCCCCCACAGAGATGACAGTGAATGATGAGGTGTGGAAGAAATGTAAAGAAAGAAGAGGAAAGTCTGTGGCAAATTTTTCTAACAAAAAAAAAATATATGATATTGTTGGTGATCATGGAAGAAGGTTTGAACATATGATCAGACATTATATTAATTGATTAGGTTCTTGCTTCGTGTTCCCTCTTTGTCCTTGTCATTTCTCCCAAATGTTTAAGACAGTAGTCTGTGTGTGTGCATATTTATATAGTGCATGCATGCACACATCTTGTCTCATTGAGCATAAATTTTGTGCATGTAACCTTATTGAAATGAAACTTGGGGCAAAATCAGTAAGAACTTTTTAACTCATTTTGTTTAAAAGTGAAATGTGTTTTTAATTGTTGTGAATCTTGTATTGTGGACAGTTACCTTGCCTCATGAAAATATGAAATGAGTGTAATGATTCAGCAGTGTCTAGTTGGGATCTTAACACACACATCTGAAGAGAGTTGGCATAATGTAAATGACCTACTTTTCTCAAAAGAATGTGTTGTTTTCCTGCCCAACCCCCTCTTATCTTCCCCAAACCTCATCTTTAACACAGATAGCAGAGTTCTGACTTTTGGATGGATTAACCCTTAACCACCATATAGAATGTTTTTCCATTTGTTAAATATTAATGATACAGAGCACCATTCTTGTAGTGAAGAAATTTGGAAATAATTTTTTCCTTTTTTCCTTGTGTGGGAAAGTTATGGAGTATCTTACAGCACAAGAGATATTCGAGTGATTTTTGCTGTGGGTGATTGGTGGGAGCTGTGTGGCAGGTTTTACTGTATGAGAATCTCTTGATGTTTTTCATGATTATCCAATTCAGATTTCTGTTTTTCATGAGACAAGCTGTGCATGCATGCCTACATTCATTCATGTCTCATAACGGATCACACTGTGAATTCATAGCAAAAGAAACCTCCAGCAATTTTCAGATGCCTGCCATTTTCATAATGTTAACATTGAAATGCCACCCTAATTGTCCTTACCTTCTATGATTTTCTTGGTATGTGTCTGTGGTAATATGTTCATACTGTTTTCACTTATGCCTTGTCACTCTATGAACCATATTGGTACAGTATTGATACAAGATGTAATATTAATATACATTCAACTTCATGCTTGTACCTTATTGCATTGGCACAATTTTTAATTGACATGTTTTAATTTTTGTCTGATTAGTTGAACTAATGTTAGATATTACATCTTTGTTTACCAAACTTGGCACACAGACATGTATCATTTATTCTATAAAATAAAATTAGTAATAGTCCTTTAGTCCCTCATTTGTTATACAGCAGTTTGGAGTATTGTAAGGCATTTGCTAATAATAGTACAGACCTGATATGCCTTACAAATTTGATATTGATGGGGTGCAGTGTGGCACTGAGTGGAGAGGATTCATTAGTGCGTTCTGTGTCTTCATTTACTGTGACAGTGCATGTGAATTACACAGTGTGTAAAAAATTGCTGCAAGAGTTCATCTGTATGAAGGATCGAGTTCGTCACTTCAGTTTCTCACTAGTTAGTATACTTATTACTGTACTGTATCGTCAGTGTTTCTTGAATTATTATTAGTTGCTTAGGTAGATGTAGTGTCTGTCAAATAAGTACAAGAAAGGAAAGTAGTGTCATATTTGTTTGTACAATTTGTACCCCCAAATATAGTGAAAATTTTGCCAGATTGACTTTCTCCTTACGTTTTATTTCTCTGTAGGGCATACCACACTGGTTTATAAGACATCGTCATATTGGGGAGATTCAGAACGGTGTATCCACATAAATCCATACCATTAACAGTTTCAGGAATGGACTGAATGTGGGTTCTGTAGAATTTTATGTGTACAGGAACATAGGAAGTATATAACTTTCCATAATGGCACCATACATATACATTTACCACTTTGTAATGTCATTGCTGTATTTGTAATATGTTATGAATGGAAGTAGATAACCTACCATTTGTACAGACGGGGGGGAAAGATACAGTTTTAAATTAGTGTTGAACATGAACACATTCGCGAGGTATCATAATCTTCAGATAGGCTTGTGAATCACTGTAAGTATGCAGATCTGCTACTGCAGCTGGAATCCATGTGAAGTTCATGCCAGGTTAAATAAAAAACGCCCAGCATGTTTTAAAATAGTTTAACCCAAGGGGCAGTGAAGTAAAATATTCACAAAAGTTTTGTAATGTCTATTTTTTTTAATGTCTTGCAACTTTAACTTGGCAACAGGAAGTTCAATCTTTTATTTCATAATGTATTCTGCACTTTCTGTAATACATAAAATTTAAAACAGTTTGCTGTTTGAGTGTTTGTTGTCTTACTGGCTGGAAATGCCCTTGATACTTCCCCATATCTCCTTTAAATACAGGACCTGCCAATTTTATCAGTTTTTTTTATTTGGACCTTCCATTTGACTCCATCTAGTTTACCCAATTCCCATCCACAAGCATGCCTGGTTGCTGTCATGGTATGGGCCTCACTCACTGCAAGTGGTGCCTGCTCTCAATGAGTAATGTTGTAAGTATAGTGGGAGTATTCTGCAAATTGGCCAGCTTCGGGTGCAGGTAACGGTAGTGAACCTGGGCTGATGGCACAAGACGGGAGCGTGCGCAAAGTCGTGTGCACGTAGATCAGTGTTCCTGCAGTCAAGAGCAGTGGATGCGCCAGTATTTGTCTGCTTATATAGCAGCTGCAATTATGTGACTGAGGGAGGAGAACTGTAAGGTTTGTGAGACTCACGCTGAAGGTTGTGCAAAGTGACAGACTTGAGGATGTAATCTTATTATATACTGCGGTAGGATGTGGGTAACATGAAGTCCAGTGAAGTGTACTACTGGAAATTCATACATTCATATAAGTAAGAATTGAAGGAAGTGAATGGCTAAGCTTGGTGTTAAGTGGTAACCGTTTTCAACTAGCATCTCTGAAGTGTACTTGGTTACTGTGTTCAAAGAGTTGTGCCACATTTTGAAGTCTGCTAGTACAGGTTGCACCTCTGTAATCCAGCTTACTCAAGACCTGGCCGGTACTGGACCATGGGTACTAGCATATTATGGCAACAAAAAACATTACACAGAAGTTTATAGTGTCAGTGTTGTACAAATTTTAGTGCATTGGCACAAGGCAATAGGTAGAGGAAACACAATAAAAATTACCAAGCACATGTTAAGGTTTATGAAATTCACAACAAACATGCAACTGAGATGAGAAAATAAAAAAGAAAGACCAAAATTCTGAAGACGAAGGCACACAAATTGATCTATGATTACCATCATAGCTTTTGTTTGTGGTTTTTGTTAAGTCATGCCAGATAAGGGAATTCCAGATTAGGGAGGTGCATCTTGTAGCCCATTTGGTTGCTACCAAATGCAGCCCTAATCTGTTCTGGTATCTTTATCCATCCAAGGAATGTGTTTATTGATGTACACCAAAGATCTGCAACAGTGGTGACAAAAATTGGAAGGAAACAAAACCAACAGTTTCAATTTGTTGTAAGAACATATGTAAGTAAGAAACATAATTCAATTTTGGGGGGTTTAGGTGACTACATTTGAGGAAGGGAGTGTGATAAATGAGTATGGGCTGAAATCTTCTGATAGATATTTATTGAAATTGAAAGTGACTACACACTGGCATTCCGGGCTTTTTAGGTAATGGGCAGATCTACATTAATCTCCTGTGCATTCTTCATGTTCTGATGCAGATGATGATGATGATGATGGAAAATCTGGAACATCTGCCGAGAACAGTGACTTTAATGAGTGCATGAAACACTTCTACACAGACATTGTAACAAAATAATGTGCTTGCTGGGTTGTCACAAACATAATACCATTAACCATAGTCATACAAGAGTCCTTATGGTATATAATGACCTTTGGTCACTTCCAATAGCTACTCTTACATGTGCGAATGGAGTGCATTAATATGACAAATGAACTGACAGGCAGTGGCAGCCAAAAGATGACCCTCTATTAAGATTACAGTCTTCAGGAATGAGACTGATCCAAGGTCTGGTACATATTTCAACACTTGGTTACACCCCACAAGGCTCGGTGTTCATATCTGCTACTTTTACGAACCTCATGCCTCATATACATGTTTTGGTCTAAGAAGTGAAGACTGAACAAGATTACAGTAAATACAAGATCTGAGGTTTTCAATATGGTGAAGTTTCATACTGTGATCCTGACACCCCGTAATGTAGGTGCGTACCAGTGTTGTGGGGAAACGTACCTTCCTTTTAAGGATAAGTGTAATGTTTGCACTCTCGTACCCGTATACCTGGCGTCACAACAAAAACAAGTTTTGAATCTGAAAACTTTTTTGAACTAGCATTTATCATGCAAGATATCAGGCTTCCTGGGAGGTGTACTGGAAGCATTTGCTCTTGTGGGCTGTTACACGGCGAAGATTGGTAGTAGGTTACTGATTTTTTGGGACAGCCTATTGGTCCCATCTTCAAGGGCAAGATTTGGGCTGTCTGACACTTGAAGATAGGTACGATACATTGTCCCAAAAAGTTGGTAACCAAGTACCAACCTATGCCACATAACATTCCACAAGGGCAAAGGCCTCTAGTGTTTATCATTGTGTCTAGAAGCTGTGATGTTAAGAGTGTAAGAGAATACATGAGAATGGCAGGAAACAGGGCCCAGTCTAATTAGGTACTTGCAGTATACTTTTGTTCATATTTGTGAAGAATTCTGTTTGCAATGAGTCAGGAATTGTACCACCGCAGGCGTTTACAGTAGCAAAAGTGAACATTCCAGTTCTGACAGAAGACATTTTTAGTTCATTTTTCTTGGGGGGGGGGGGTTTTGAAATCGCCTTGCTGTATGTCAGCATATGCACTCATGTCTGCTTACTGCTGTTGAACCATCTGATATATTTTCAAAAAAAAATTTTATGAACTCTATACTGTCGGAGGACCACAATGTAACATGACATACTTTTCTACGAGTAAAAACAATGGAAAATCTGCACTGCAAGGTGGAAGCAACACGAACACCACTACGGGTCCTCAAATGACAGAAACATATGCAAAAAATATTCAACTTTTGTCAAAGTCATATTTTTGCAGGCACACAATAACATGGTGCAAAAATTTGTAGTCTTATGGTGATAATCACTGCAGCTAGGCATGTGAAATGTGGAACAGATATATTCATAAACATACCTACATGTACTGTATGAGGTACTGTTTGTAAGACAATGGTTACAAACATTATGTGGGTGGGAAACTTTCAAGTTTTATCGAATAAACTGCAAGTACACCGAGTCTGCATTTAGATAATAAGTTCATCCGAAAAGTAACATAACAATAACAATAGTAGTAGTAGTGGTAAAGGTAGAGCTGGATGGCTAGAACTATGCAGTGGGGAAGCAGGCTTATAATCTCCCCTCCAAACTTCTTGTTTCACATGCTTACCTCGATAACGTGACTGTTTTTCAAGGCGGGCCTCTTCCAAATATTTATTCTGAATGGCTACCACAGCTGAACTGTCCCCTTCACACGCAGCGTATGCATCTAGCATCATCTGGTTCAGGGTGATGAAAGATTTTCCCCATTTGAATTTGCTCAAGTACAAGCGAGCTTCTTGTTGGAAACCTTCAATTAAAATTTTCTATTTTTTTTTGTCTTATTCTGTAAAAAGCATGAAGTAATATGCAACAGACATTCAACTTTCATTAGAAACAGACACACGGATATATGCTTCTGTAAGTTCTAGATACACAGAAAGACAGACCTTAAGGCCTGATCGTAACAGCAGAGAATACAAACCACCTTAATAACATTCAAAGTCACCCCTTGACTAATTATGTTCTTAGGCTGCCATGTGTACTGTAGTTATGTGTATTTCTTGTACTGTATGTGCATTGCTTTTTTTTAAATTATTATTATTATTATTATTAAAAACTTTAGATGCCGGACTGGTGGCTAGAAGTCAGTACTCGGAAGGTCCTGTGACCGGCCATCTCGACACAGGTTTTTCTTGGTTTTCCTGTGTCTATAAGCAAATGCTAAGACGGTTCCCAACATTCCAAGTTACCACTATATGCTTCTCATGTAGCCCTCCCAACTTAAATCTAGTAGTAACCAATTTCATGTTTTGTTTACATGTAAAATAACCACTGCCACTGGGTAACAACCCAATTGCAGTAAATAAATATATTATAAGGGCCACTGTGAATGAACTACAAGGGTCGTACCGAAAGTCATGAGCAACCATTTTTTGCATGCAAACCGAGAACAGCAGACGAAGGAGAGTATGGTGGTAGATGGAACCAGCTGTTGTGTTACCCTTGAGTGTCTCGTGACGTCAATAGCTTGCATCACGTGACCAGTATCACTCCTAACAAAATGGCCGAAAACGATATGTCATTTTGCCACCATGCTGTCATCGAATTTCTCGTTAAAGAGGAAATCCCTGCTGCAGAAATTCACCAGAGACTTCAGCATGCTTATGGAAGTGTGTGCATGGGTGCGAGCAGTGTTCTAAGATGGGTGAAACATTTTAAAGATGGGAACACGAGCATCCAAGATCAGCCTCGGAGCGGTCGCCCTCGAACAGCCTCAACTAAACGCAACAAGGAGAGAGTGGATGAGATCATTCAAGACGACAGGC
>Ga0123354_10006185_pt1 | contig 17710 bp, 11 predicted proteins | sample TergutLab28metaG_2_FD_97872 | JGI IMG/M metagenome (GOLD analysis project Ga0123354, IMG submission 97872) | Labiotermes labralis P4 segment gut microbial communities from Petit-Saut dam, French Guiana - Lab288 P4 | ecosystem: Host-associated > Arthropoda: Insects > Digestive system > Gut ...
AATTTTAATGTTTTAATGTGGAATTTGTATGTATGTGCATCAGTTGGTATACTAATTAAATAATTCGACAATATGCACGGTGCAACAATAAGGTTAATAATTCTGAGATTTATAACTGCACTATCCGCACATTTCTTTAAAATTACAATTACTATTACATCCCCTTGTTCTTGAAATGGATGGACATTATCATGCTAAACTAGAAATAGGGACATAGTTCATAAACTGGTTCTTCATGTCTATAACATAGAAGCCACAACAATTAGCACAATCTGAATTAATTATGGTATTTCACGTCCATTTTAAATTACGTATATGGGATCACGAAGACAGAAGCAGCAGTTGTTTCCAAAACTTTGGTATCTATCCACCAAACTGAACAGCATCATATCCCAGTGGAGTGTTATCTTGATATCAATTCCTCTAATAACATCAAATCTCACAATATACTGTCAGCATTGCAAAATCAAAGGAGGAAGAAATGTGTGCAAGTAGATGAGGTGCACATTTCTTGCCCAAAGTCACTTATGTAATGGTCATTCAATTCACCAGACAAATGCCAGGAATCATTCTTATAATAAAACCAACTGGATGCACTAATTTCTCAAATTTATTTTTGGAATAAAACTCTACATGTTTCGGACAGTTCCTCTGACCATCATCAGGAATCTAGCACTGTACACACAGCAATGGTATATATCATACTGAAATTTCACAAATGGGTAAAACTTTCAGTATGACATATACCATTGCTGTGTGTACAGTGAAAAACTCCTGACGATGGACAGAGGAACTGTCCGAAACATGTAGAGTTTTATTCCAAAAATAAATTTGAGAAATTAGTGCGTCTAGTTGGTTTTATTATAAGAATTTATCATGACGCAAGGTCACTTGCACGTCAAATTCGTCAGGAATCATATCAAATCTACTAACATCAAGGTACAGGCAGGCCACCTACAGAACAAATACACACTCCAGGTAAAGGATTCTGAAAATGTTTATGCTGAGCTTACAGTGCATCACCCTTTTCAAATACCATTCACAAACAAAAGTGCTGCATTCCGTCACTCAACACAGCCAGATACACAGCTGTTCCAGTACAACTACAAAATTTAGCATGTCCAGTCCCTTCACCAACCACATACATGTCTGTTCCATATGTGATTTTTATCACTGATCTTAAACATTCCAGTACAACAGCTGGAGATATTTTTTCCTCCATTATAACTTCCCATCTGATAACATAACTGCATATGTTTGGAAGTTCTTAAAACCAACTACCTTTTTTCTGAAAGACACAATTTTTTTTTTTGCATCAGTATTTTTTTTACCACACCTTGAAATGTTCCTGTTTGAGTGAAATACTAATTCATACTAGCATCTTGCCCCAATTTCTCTTTTAATCATATCATACTGTCATGCAATCTGTGACATTAAGAAAAATAATAGGACACAATGAACCTTTCTCATCAACATATTTCCAACCATAAACAAAAAGGTTTTGCTTCCACTATAAGGTACAAACCAAAAATTTCCTCTGTCCTTGGGGACAGAATGTTTCATATTAACTGTATCTTTGTTTTACGTAATGTAAGAAGTACAGCCAACTTCTGAAATGTTTTATGTTTCAACCACAGAAATAGATAGTTATAAGACCTTTAAGAGGGAATTGAAATCACTTCTTCTTCTGCATTTCTTTTACTCAGTGGAAGAATTTGTAGCTTTCTAACTATGTAACTTCATTAGCTGTGTGTCTAATTTAAGCTTTATTACACTATATATATATATATATATATATATAAGCAGTTCCAAAATCATTTGTAGAATACTATGTTCATTGTTATTGGACTTATCTCACTTCTTGTATATTGTTAGAAACTGACGAGTCCACAATCATATGTATGATATTTTGGACTAATAAATTAATCTAAACTAAACCAAAACATATATCACCAAAAACATTCATCGGTAAACAGGAAACAGCATCTTCGTAGAATCTGCTGCTCCCATCTTCACAAGATGAAAGCAATAAATTCCTCTGAGACACTGGCTTCCATCCTTAGAATTACAAGGCATTACATGCCCAAACCACAATTCTGACAGTCACCACTGCAAGGACCTCATGTCTCACAAACAGCACGCAAGCTATTTTAGCGCGTTTTGTATACTACATTAACTGCACACATAGGCATTTAATTATGCTGCATCCTGCAGTAACATTCATGGCAAAAAGTTAAAGACAATACACTATGTCCAAGTTTCCAGCCCTGGGTACAAATAAACCTTGTGGAAAAAAGCATTAAACATTTTTGCACTATAGTAAATTACCTGCACCCTCCATTACCCTTACGTGGATAGCATTTAAATACATAAAAGAAATACAAATAGCATTACAATTCACAACCCTGCCAGCAATGCCGGACTTTAATACAACATGACTGAAGACGTTATTCTTCAGCACTAACTCAAAAATTTTACCACCTACACTTCGCACAAATGTGTTACATGTGTGTTTTAAATGTTGTATGAACTTTTCTTTAACTTTTTGAAAATTACAGATATTTTAAATAATGTGTTTAGACCACCAAAAAAAAACCCTTAAGAAAACAACAATAAAACTACACAATACACTGGTCTTTCCAGTTTGTTATATGGCAGCAAAACATGGACTATTAAAGCAAGGGACGCCAGAAGAATAACAGCAGCAGAGATGAATTACATGAGAAGAGCAGCAGGATATACTTGGACTGTTAAAGCAAGGGACGCCAGAAGAATAACAGCAGCAGAGATGAAATACATGAGAAGAGCAGCAGGATATACTTGGACAGATTACAAAACAAATGAACAAATTGCAAAGGAGTTAAAAATAACACCAGTTTTGGACAAATTACTGGAATACGAGAGAAGCTGGATACAACATGTAAATAGAATGCCTCGAAATAGATTACCCAGGGTAATGAAACATTACTTCCCAACTGGCAGAAGGAATCATGACAGACATTTGAAGAGACTTCTGGATATGTGAGACCGGAACGGGTCAACAAGTGGTCCAACTCCATGAAAGATACACGATGATGATGATGAATTTTACAAATGGCTTGCAACTTTCTTTACAAATACAGTTCTTCATACAGACTTTTCAGGGAAGGTCAAACAGCAAATCTGCAATAAAAAATTTATCCCTGTATTTTAGCACAAGGAGTGGCTCTATGTATTATTAACATATAGCACCAGAGGCAAAACAAGAGTGTCATGCTCCTACTGTCTTTACTCCTATGGTAAAGAAACCAGAGCCCTCCTACCCCAGCAGACTGTAAGCTAAGGTCGGACAACGATCTCTTTGTCACCGTGTCTAGACCAGCAAGACTCCAAGGCAATGTGTAACAAGTGCTGTTTCTCTGGGTATACTGTCATGTGACCATTCAGTTCCATCTTGTTCTAAACTCAGGTTGCATGAAACTTTATCTCCACGTCTTCCATACACAAGTGAGGTGTGCTGCATAGACAGAGTGACAACGTTGTCATTACAAACTTAAATCTTCTGCTTGAATAACAGAAAAGAACAGAACTATTTTTTATGCTGTAATTAAAATATGTACAAAATACAGGGTTATTCAAAATGATTGTCGGGGTACAAATGTCCAGCCGCAATTCCGCACCAAATTCGGGAAACAACCACCATCTGACAATTCCATTCGAAGGTGGTATGCACAGTTTCAAGAGACAGGGTGCGTGTGTATCCCAGAAATGAAGGTACGAATCAGAACCGCCATTGAAACCATCACTGCTGACATGCGGAACGAACTCAATTATCGTGTTGATGTCTGTAGAATCACAAACGGTGCACATATAGAGCACCTGTAAGGTATGTAACAAAAACTTGGAGTGTTGTTCTATTAAATAAAAAATACATATACTGTTATCTCAAGTGTGTTGTGTATGACAAGTTGTTAAAACACAGACAATCATTTTGAATAACCCTGTATTCCAGTCATATTTCAATTACTACATAAACACTGGCTCAAAAATACAGAACATCCACAGAAACAGTAACAAAAATCCACGTCATCTGTCAAGGAATCTGATTTTACTCATTAATTTCTTTCTCCCTCTTTCTTTGGTTCAAAACAATAACAACAAGCATTCGTTACAACACAAATAAAGTTTCGAATCACTATAAATATCATCAACTGCACCTGCTGAGAAATTTTAACAGAAAAAGTATGTAAACAAACTGAATGTATGCAAAATTCCACAAGCTGAATGTATGCAAAATTCCACAAACCGAATGTATGCAAAATTCCACAAATCGAATGTATGCAAAATTCCACAAACCGAATGTATGCAAAATTCCACAAACCGAATGTATGCAAAATTCCATCCTTCCCAACTTTCATTTATTTTGAGGTAATGGTGACCAACAAAGTTGGCCATACAGTAATGAGAAAAGATCAACAACTCACAAATAAATTATAACAAGCAAATTCTTTCTCCCCCCAGTTCTGTTCTCTATAACTACATGTTAAACTAAAAAATGTGCAAGTACCTTGTTTCCTGCAATAACAGAAGAACAATACATCGAAATGCAAAAACCAAGCTGGGGTGTTGGATAATTGGGGGCAGTTGAAAAAATATATCTAATTTTTACATTATACAAGGTTATGGAGTAATGAATTAGCTTCCTTAAGACTTTGAAAATCATTACTTAGCAGTGTATCATGTTGATAATTCGTAACATTACCAAAAGGGGCTCAGGAATGATCTTGTTACAACCTAACCTAACCTAACCTAATCCACACAAACTCTGGAACTTCCAGCATCTAAATGCAGCATTCATAATGTCTGATTCTGTAAAAAGGATAATTCAAGCAGTAAAAGACCGGTTGTTCTCAGTACCTGCAATCCATTATGTACCTACCACACCACAGTATCTGCATACATGACAAAGTCTATACAACACTACTCATGATACACTACATGATTCATCCTCACTGCAGGCCATCACTCTGGTTGATATTCTCAAATTGCTAGTGGCAGATTCTGTCATGAGATTTCAAGTTCCCACAGTGGTGACTGCACCTTATAGTCTCCTGGGGTGTGACACCATGAAGTCTGGTAGACGGTTAAAGAATATTTCACAGGAACCTGTGCGTCCAATAAACATCTACCACATTACATTGTAACTACAGTAACTGTTAGAATTTGTCTCACTTGCACTTCAATTTTTTTATCATGCTGGCCAAGGCCAAGTTGATAAGGATGCAACACCTGGTGGTATTCACCCACAAATGAGCATTACCGCATCTCAGTTACATCATGTTTAACCATACCATCCACATCCATAAACTTCTTTCGAAAAACAGAAAGTATTTCCTGTGTATAATTTCAATATACCGGTGTGACAGATTTTTCCCACGCAATTATAATAAAAAAATTAAGCGGTTAAGAAATGTATGTGGCTGGTCTCAATGATTGTCAATTTCATAGAGGTATAAACTTCCGGACTAATTCAAAATAAAGTGTTACGAAAAACATCACAATTTAGGAAAAGAAATAAAAGTGCACACGAAACTGCATATATAAACGCTTCATAATACGTACTCTTCACTCATCATCAGTGTGGTTATTCATTACTCTGGCTTCCAAGTCTGAGCTGCGCTGATGATAGCAGCTGCCACAGTAACTAAATCACGAGATACGGCTCAGCCGAACACAACCGAAGCTCAGAAGCCAAATATGTTCAAGAAACAAACTGCGTACCCCTAAGATCAAGAAGTTTTGTGTTGATTATATCAGGGAGGAAGAGATGAGCAACACAAGTAGCACAAACAGGACGACAGACCCATCGACAGTATTGAAGGGATTATTGTGAAAGAGGGTGTAAAGGTGCAGAGTGGATTTAAGTGACCCAGAATAGGGTCCAGGGGCACATTTTTGTACACACAACACTGAAAGTTTGAGTTACGCAAATGAAGGGACTTTCTTGACAACCTGAAAGTAACTGGCAAAATTTCCAGCACATCCATTTAGCATAAAGTACAAAGTAACATTATGACACATCTAGGTGACCTGCACAAATCTTCAGTCAAAATATAACTTAATCTTTCAGACCTTCCTTCAATCCCAATGTGAAAATGCAGGTCTTTCTTCAAATTTACCCAATTTCATGTTTACAATAAAATTTATCACACATTTTCTATATACCTTGCAACAAAACTGTGACGTGCAAAAGCAACAGAAGCAAAGCTAAGAATCAACACATCAAAATTAACGTCATTTTGAAATAAACACCTCATTATGTTAATCAGCTAGGTATGTTGGACAATGAACATTATCACTGGCGGCACATATGACTGCATTTAACACAAATGCACTCACTGGATAACTACAAAAAGGAATAATATAAATGTGACAGGAAACTAAAATACGTTGTGATAGGTACGTTCCTTATTGTCACTTATCATTCATCCCTAAAGTTTAAGAGGTAAAGGTGGGATTGAACAAACCTTACTGGACTCTCCCATACCTGGAGTTTCAAATTTTCAAGCTCATACTCAGGTGTGGATATGTCTTGACTGATTCTTAATTTTAAGCCTCTTAGTGCCAGGCTGTATGGGTAACGTATGCAAACAACTGATAACCTGTAGAAATAAGGATATATCTAGATACATACTATGCAAGAGTTTCATGTAATTCAATGATGCAATTGCTGCTGAAATAACATGGATAAGAAAGAAGCTTAACACGCTTGAAATGGTGACACATTGTCCTGCTACATAACGCGCAAGAGTACCGGCAGCAGACAGATAGGCCACCTGGCACTGAGAAGCTTGACATTAGCATAACCTGCTAAAATCTCTCACTTTTTTTCACTAACACATCTCTTGGAACAGAAATGACCTAATACAGTCTGATAAAACTGTAAATCCTGTTACTCACAGAGACAAATGAATTCATCATTCTTTGCTTCATTTCGAACTACAATGAAAATACCAAACACACTGTTTTCTGTATGCAGAATGATATATTAAAAATACAAAATGTGAACACCTCTAAATTACATATACAACAAATAAAGTAACAAAAATAAATGCTTAATTATTAAGACATTTAATGAGAGAGGGAACAAAATTTATACTGTGTGTGTTTGTGTTGATCAACCAACAAAGATATCAGTGTAAAAATTGAGCTATCTTTCTCTTATACATATTGTTTTTTTTTTTTTGTGACTGTACAACCAAGAACAACCCTAACAAACAACATTCCATCATTACATAACATCCCTCACACAGAAACTTGAGCAGCTTACTGAGTGCAAAAAAAAAACATACATATATTTCATCGTTAAGTAATGAACGGAGTTCTCACTTTACTTCATAAAAATATTTATTACACAACTGCATTTACTACAGTGACTCAAAACAATTCTTCCTCAGAACGTCTACAACTAAGAAAACAAATTTTGTGACTTACATTTGTCCTGTTTCATGAACTACTTCTTACATCATTCTGTAAGCTGCCAAAATATATTATGTGCACCATTCTGTGTCACGTGTATTAAACCAACTGCCATATTTATACTTCTATTCAAATAAGCAGCACAAAATCATGGCCATCTATGTTACACTGTTTTATCATCCTGACCTACAAAATGTTTCATCACGGTCATATCATTCATCCAGAAAGATGTGCCAAGCCTAACCTAACCTAACCTGTATGTCATGGTGTCTTCATCTATACACTGTCATAGTATCATGGCATCCTTTGCTTGTATGCTGCCCTGTACATCACATGCCCTCCATAATTTTAGGTCCTGGATTATATGTAATATATTACATTAAAATAGCAGAGAATTTTTTTTCAGACAACTGAAAAAGAGATAAACATAAATATGACATGTGATCAAACAGCAATGTATTTCAGACTTCAAAACTAAGGGTCAGAATAATATAATCATCAGATAAAATTAAGAAGCACTGTAATAAGCTCCATCTTTTGTAGTCTGTCTGTCCCATACCTAATCTAATTGAATGATGCAAGACAGCTGAAAGCGGTACTCATCTAACAGATGCACTAAATAATTATTGTCAAGCATATAAACACAGTGAACTTCAAACAGGTCTGAAAAGTGTGAAGCAAGAGTCTGGCAAAAGTGAAACATGAAGTGGTTCACCGTCTTCGACACCCTCGATTTATGGGTATATTCCTCCACAGGTCGTCAGTCACATCCTTCCTGACGGTACATGAAATTTCAGAAGCCACGTAACTATTTATCACCTAGTAACTGCAATGGACCAAAGAGAAGGGAAAAAAAAACGATACAATAGAAATTACCACTGTGCTGCGGGAGAGGTGTGTTATTGTGTGGATCGTGCTGAAAACCATATGCAGTAATATACAGCTTTGCGCACCTGAAGATGGGCATAATGATACCCCGAAACATGTTGAGCTAATGGTTGTTTAATAAATCACAATTGTTGCATCAAGTTGGTCTCACAAATCATTTCATACCACTGCGCTGTTTAAAGCAATTTTATGCATAAATTACCTTCGAGCCTCATTTCTTTTGTAAGATATTAAAAGCCAATTAAAATTTTAAATAACCATTATATAAAATCAATCAGTATTATTTATTTATAATGTTACTTTGATAATGTCAGCACCTCAGATTAAATGGCATCAAATGGTGGGATTACTGGTGGACACCGAATTGGAAGGGATTTGGAAGGAGGTAGTCATGTCATGCCTCAGGTACTAACTACCCTGCCATTTACCTAGAAGAACATCAGTCAGAAAAGTAAAATTCAACTAGGCTCCTTCCGAACACAAGTGTGAAGTGTTACGTTTTAGCCGACTTGCTCAGTTGAAATCCGTATTAACCGTTCTTTGAATATACTCTTCACACTCTAATTGTCATGGTAAAAAGGCTGTTACTTAACTTCTGAGAATCTGAAGTTACGCACAGAGCATTCCCTGGCAAGATGCACGTATAAAACTTTCTTTGGCATGAAGCTATACTGAATAACCCAGAATATCCTGTGGCAACGCATGTATATGACAACTTTCTCTAGCGTGAATACACTTAATAATATGGAAAATTTGGTGACATGTTTGTAGAACTACTTTCTTTAGCATCCAGCTGTACTGAGTAACAGAATATTCAATGGCAACACATGTGAAGAACTACTTTCTTTAGCATCAAGATCTACTGAGTAACACAGAATATTCAATGATAACACATGTGCAGAACTACTTTCTTTAGCATCAAGCTGTACTGAGTAACACAGAAGATTCAATGGCAACACATGTGCAGAACTACTTTCTTTGGCATCAAGCAGTACTGAGTTAACACAGAATATTTAATGGCAACACATGTGCAGAACTACTTTCTTTGGCATCAAGCAGTACTGAGTTAACACAGAATATTCAATGGCAACACATGTGCAGAACTACTTTCTTTAGCATCAAGCAGTACTGAGTAACAGAATATTCAATGGCAACACATGTGCAGAACTACTTTCTTTAACACCAGCTGTACTGGGTAACAGAATATTCAATGGCAACACATGTGCAGAACTACTTTCTTTAACACCAGCTGTACTGGGTAACAGAATATTCAATGGCAACACATGTGCCGAACTACTTTCTTTAGCATCCAGCAGTACTGAGTAACACAGAATATTTAATGGCAACACATGTGCAGAACTACTTTCTTTAGCATCAAGCTGTACTGAGTAACAGAATATTCAATGGCAACACATGTGCAGATCTACTTTCTTTAGCATCAAGCACTACTGAGTAACACAGAATATTCAATGGCAACACATGTGACATGTGCAGAACTACTTTCTTTAGTATAAATCTATACTGAATATCACAAATCCATGAGCAATTAAAACAAATTTAATTAATCTACACAAGGAAACTGCCATAGTTTCAACCACTGACAGTGGAAAATATAATATTAACACCACAAACCATTTCAAAATATCTTTTACACAACCCCAGGTATTTGCCTGCATCTATCCCAGGTCAACTAACAATTCAAGGTTTACTTAACAGTGCTTCTTGAACAACATTGCATAGGATCAGAAGGAAGAGTGAGTTGTAAACTGAGAAGGGTGTGGAAGGAAGCAACAGTTAAGTCTTGTAAAGACCTTAATGGTCTGGGGACAACCACAACAAATTTAATTCAGTTTAACAAGACTAGAGGGAAAGACATATACCCATTACTTCCCAGATACAAAAGAATGAGGGCCAACCACTTGACCACAAATTTCTCTACCAGTTCAGTCAAGACTATCATCACACGACTACCAAATCTGACTTGGTGAATTTTAAATTAGTTTCATACATTTCGGGATATAATAACTGCAGTGAAGTCAATGTCAAATCTGGTAATACACCAAAAACTCTAGCCTTATGTATGACTTGAAATTATTCAAGCTTGAAGTAGTCTGTAATATTTTCATAAGGAATTGCAATGGGTCATAAACAGTCATTATTTTCTGAATGACCAAAAAAAAAGCAAAAAATAAAAGCCACATTGCTTTGGAGCTGAAGCATACATGGTGTGTGTCGATAGCTACATTACAAAAATTTCAATATGGACGCACTATTTAAGGACTACTACGATAAACTCTGCATCATGGAAAAGACATCTGCAACATGGACATGGTTCCGTGGAAAATTATTGTAATATGACTCAGCCCAGCTGAAATAAATGCAACTGGAACATAAGTCTTAGCTAGAGACAAAAATAATTCACTATATTCATAATATTATTTTATTTGTATACAAATTCCAAAGTCTTATTTATTTCCTTTGAATGGTACACCTTTCTACATAAGAACAACAGCCATAATTGTACATCAAATTTTGATTTTAATTATGCACAGATAAGGCAATACTTCAAGCAAATACAAATAAATAAACAAATAAATAAATAAATAAGTAAATAAATAAATAAATAAATAAGTGCTAGTAAACAAATAACTGAATTCATGCTACACAATCCAATAAACAGATCAAAAGTAAATAAATAAACAAAATATGTGTAAATGTATGTAGAGACTCAGCAAGTAAATAAATAAATACATAAAATTTCCTTGCATGTACTCTTCCAATGACTGACCTGAGATGGCTCCATTGGGAACTACATACATGGCAGTACAACGTTAATAGGAAGCATGCACACAAAATTGGAAATAATGGAATTAGGAAGCACCAATAAACAAATCTAACCCTTGTTTCTAAGGGTGTGGCATAACATCCCAATTTGTTCTCTAATGATCTCTAACCACCTTGCTTATTCTGGTTATGGAGTTATTCCACACAGGCAAAAAAATCATCTTGTCTAAATTTTCTACAAACTGAATTCATTCTTCCTCCCACTCAAAGACCTCTGTGGGGTGGGATAGCTCAGTTGGTATAGCGACTCGCTATGAGCTGGACGGTCTGGGGATCAAATCCCAGTAGCGGTGAGATTTTCCACACCCGTCCAGACCGGCCCTGGGGCCCACCCACCCAGTACCGGGTCTCTTTCCCGGGGGTAAAGCGGCTGAGGCGTGACATTGACCACCCACCCCCCAACTAGCACCAAGGTTAAAGAAAGGGTAGAGCCATACCTCTACTCCCCCTCTGAGCCTTCGTGCCCTGTTATAGGGTGAAATTACTCCAAGATCTCTGATAAATAACACTTCTAGTCATAGCATAAACTCTCTTGATCAGGGTACTTTTCGCACAGAAATATCACCCTAAAAATACATGTAACAGACATAAAAAACTAATGACATATTTAAATATATAAATATTTAAATTAATCACCTGCATCATGATACTGACACACAATTAAACTTTTAAACTTTTAACAGCATGAAAATCTTTAAACAAGAGTACCAACGTGACTCATGTTCACCTTTATCCTACCAGCGTCGGTATTTACAACTGTCAGCGCATGGTTTATGAAAAACGTATTTGAACAGAAAAGATAAAATTATGAAATAAACAGCATTTCGTGGAAATAAAACAGGTTATGCGGCACGTGTTAAAAATGAAGTAAATTTCCTTGTTGCCTAAGTACATAAAATGAATTACTTAGGGGTGTTTTGCTAATTTCATTCAGGTGTGCAAATGCAGGTCTGTAAAGGTTTGTAACCGTCTGTGTTATTTGCCCGACCTCGGTTACAATAATTTTGAAGCTTGTCAAAAGCACGGTTCCTTCTCGGGCATATATACAGGGGGGTAGAGGCTTTTTTTTTTTAATGTTTTCCATCCCAGAGTGTTATAAATACAACACATCACTCAATAACACAACACTTCATTTATAGACAAAAATATTATATTCTGTCAGGGTGACATGTTTCGACCTTATAAGGTCATCCTCAGGCCCTACAAGAAGACAGATCCAAAAGTTATGTTCCTTTGCATTGTGGGATCCCAAATGCTTACAACTTGTTAAGCATTTGGGATCCCACAATGCAATGAAACATAAACAGTTCTTGAGTGTGTCTTCTTGGAGGGCCTGAGGATGACCTATATAAGGTCGAAACATGTCGCCCTGACAAAATATACTATTTTTGTATATAAATGAAGTGTTGTGTTATCGACTGACGTATTGTATTTATATAGGAATAGAAGCTGCTTGCTTGTTCTGTAACTCTACTCGCTGAAAATCTCGCGACTGACTGCTTCGCTGATTCTTTACTCATTGAGATTCTACACCTGAGTGAATGAATCTGTGTGCTCATTCTTTCCTACATATCTCTCCCCCTTGCCAAAGAACAGCCACTTTAGGGAAAACCCAAAATAAAAACATTCGCATGATAAAATGAACATCTGTGCACAGCAGGCCATTGCCGTAAGCAAAATACAAACCTTATATGGAAAAGAGATGCATCAGCACCCTATCCACATGTCTCTCCCCCTCAGTCAAAGAAACCAACTACTGCAGGGAAAACCCAAATGAAAACATATCCCGTAAACAACGAACACTGGCACACAGGCGACACCGGTAAAAAGCATGAGAATCCAACCGTATATGGAAACGAGGCGAGTCAGCACCTTATCCGTATGGCCTGGCAGGTGAACGTGTGCAAACCAAAAAAAGTTTACCTTTTCCCCTTCAATATAGATGACCAGTTTCAATATAGATGACCAGTTTATCTTGTCATCTTCTTGGTTGCTTTGTCCAAGATTTGAACTATGGACCCTGGCCGGTTACAGGGTTCATACAAATCCGATAAGTAGCTGGCACAGCTATTATCAAACCGGTTGTAGTCTAAAAGGACTAGATCTAAATGCTAGCAGAAGCTGTGATTATCCTTTCTGTAAGCTTTGGGACTTATACAGCCTCTTACCCAGTGGGTATCACAGGCCGCTTTCCTCGGCTAAGTTGCCGACCATACAGTTGGCCTTTGACCAGTGCCAAAGTTGAAAATGTGTACAGGTGTACCTCCATGTCTTCAGACACATCGACAATCCGACGCATTGGCATAGACAGAACTTCACATTTACATAACCTCACAGTAAGCAGTCCCAAACTAGATTTAGTAACTCAACCAAGGTGGCAGCATACCAACAGATATGCTAAAATCATACTCAAACACAGACAACACCACAAGCATGCCAATACAAACATAAGTAATTAAAACCCAGGATGAGAATTTTTCTGCATGACTTCCCCTTCCCTCGCCTTTGATAAATTTTGAGCTTCGTCAGTGACCCACGAGTCCCAACTACTCGCAATTATCTTTACCATCACTTTCTCTTCAGGAATAAATAAAATTCCAATGCATAGGAATGCCTAAATTAATAGCACAATCCGTCACGCTGGCCAAGTAGGCAGAAGTCAGACTGTTCACATAGGAAGGGTTCTTGTGTTCAACACAGAATCTTTGCATAAAAAGACAGTAAATTTCTTGAGTAAAATGACTATCTATTATTCTCTCAAGGAGGACTCTTGTCACATGGAATTAGTCATAAAAAGGTAAAGCAATCCCATTACAGGCCTGGACATGCCCTGAGGGTTCCAAGAGGTTGAGTCTCCCAGATTTCATGACAGTTGGCAAGTGAAGATGGTAAGGTTGTCAGCCCTAAGCACCGGCCGCCTTTACCCCCAAGGAAATATTCCTGGTACTCATTTCTGTTAGAGGCTGAGTCAACCCTGTGGATTATGTCAATGAAAAATTCCGGTGACATCACGGGGAATCGAACCCGCAACCTTCTGGTTTGTAGAGCAGTGCCTCAACCAACTGCACCACCGCGTGCCCCAGTTAGTCAAATTAGTGATGTTAATTATTTTCTTTACTTAAAGTTTACTTAATAACACCTCCAATATCTCAGACTATTACATGTTCTTCACGAACTCAAAAAAAATGTTACGTGGAGAGCACGTCCATCTGTCAGTCTGTCTGTGACCTAGTATCATCAAAACTGTTTCTCAAATTTTCATGAAATACAGTATAGGAGTATTTCACAAAAGTTGCTTTGCATGAATTCATTTCATGATAATTAACTCAATCAGTGGTCCCAGTAAATCCAGTATTTTTTTAATAATTTGTATTGAATTAGATACAGAAGATTTCTATATAATGCTGTTTGGCAGATGTTAAGTTACATGACAATCAATGTATTGCAAGCCACACTTTACCTAAAGAAATAAATGAAATTTTATGCATATTTTCCGCAGTTTCGGTACGTTGTGGATAACATTCAATACGGACGTGCACAGAAATGTCTTGAGTGACAGTACATTTTGTAAAATTCGGCGAAGTAAAAGCAACATTTTATCTTGGGGTATCAATGAATTTCTATTCATAGTTGCCACATTCCTTCTCAATTTTTGGTGAAATTGATATCACAGATTTGCACATAATGCTGTTGAGAATTTGCGAGTCTCATGACAATCGTTACAGTAAATGCCTCACTTTCCTTATGGCCACAAGTGAAATTACATTTAGCCATGCACTGTGAAACCATGAAACATTTCGAAAGTAAAAAAACTCCTTGGTAAAGTCTGTTTACATTACGGAGTACAGCACTTGGAATGGAAGGATATCAGTGAAAAATTAATTGGAAAAGGCATGGAAGGAAATGGTAGTGGATTGATTTGAGGTACCATCCTTACATGTGTGTGTGTGTGTGTGTGTGTGTGTGTGTGTGTGGAGGAACTGAGGAAAATTCAGGAAAAACCTGAATCAGGATAATTGGTCTCTAGACCAAGATTCAAACCTGCAACTTTCTGAATACAAAGCATACCTGTAATGAAGGTTTACATTATCATAGGAACAAATCTAAACACAAGACTGAAAAAATTTGAAAATATGTAAGTAGAAATAAGTTCTCTTAAAATTCTGCGGGTTATGGAAGTTCAATGTTGTGTAACCGGCACGCTCCTACAGCCCATGAACATTAGCAAATAAGTCATTCACAAATGTGCCCATTTACTTAGCAGTGATTAAGAATGATGCACATACTTATCTGTCTGTGAGGGACACAGTGTTCAGAAAACACAAAAAGATTACATTTTTAAACTGCCTCGGCAACTGGCATCCGGCATCCCACAAAAATATCTGATTTTTGTTTCAACAATAATTTTCTCCCAGCACACCTGTTACTGATTCTTGCACTGTAATCTGTTACCCGTGTTGAGGCCAAAGCAATTCTAGGCAGGCCTGCCACTAATCTAGGAACCAGATGTATTATATTCATTCCATCTTCGAGTGAAACGTTCTATTTCTGGTCCGTTTCCGTTTGCGCGACGACGTCATATGTTGGGACGACAGGACAGAATTGTGTGAAGCGCACAATCTTATTGCATCAAAATAGAAACAATGAAAGGTTTTACCTGCAAAACTAATAACAGCAAGCAGAATCTCCTACATGTTTCTTTTCAAAACCTGCTAATCATCAAAGACAGTAACCGAATTACAAAAATGTACACTCCAAGCTTCTCTGACAATACAAAATATTATATTAACCTTTTGACGCCTAACGACCCGTATCGGGGTCGTACCACCCCCGCTAACCTCTTAAACGTTGCATTTTATATATTTATTCAACAAATATAACTACTGAATATCTCAAACATGGTATATACTCTCCATTTTTTTTCTCTTCAAAATGCAGTTTGTTTCATAATTCTAACATATTTGGTTCCTGTATTATTCACATTTTATATACAGGGTGTGCTAAAATTAAAAAAAAATAATTCCGACGCCAAAAGGCTAATTGTCAGAATCAACAAAGACTTTTTAAAATGTTTAAAATTTTTCATTTGGACATTATAAAAATTAAATACAACTGACTCTCAAAAGAGTGAAGAGTGAAGAGTGAAGGTATAAAACTCGTATTTACATGTTTTTGTCACTAAAACCATTATCAAACCTGTCATAAAATTCATCATCACTGACCACTGTAACGAAATATTCCAATACCCCATTAACCCTTTCCAATCCAATTTCTCTGCCAACCGCAAACTCCCCAGCTCTTATTTATTTTGGGCGAATACAACGCACAATCAACTGTTCACATCAAAACACATGGCCTGCCAGGAAACAGAAAGAGTACAACCTGCGCTATCTGTTGGCTAAAGTCGGTACTACACGAGGAAAAGTGTCGAACAGGCTCCAACAGCGGAGCGGGCGCACAGACGCGACAAAAAAAAAAACGCGTCGGACGTCACCCGACATCGGAGCGGAAGAGGAAAATCATAATATCGGACGAGGTCCGAAGTAGGATCGGAAGGGGTTAAGTATGGAAAAAAATTTTAACATTTCATTTTATAAGATTTCTTCAGATGCAATAATGTGTACCAACAGATGTAAATGTTATTGCTCCACGTTAATCCTGTTAAGTGCCACACTTCCATCACTCCATTCCCAATTACTTATTGACAGCTGACAAGCCATTTTTGAAACACACAGCTGTTTTTCTCGAACAGGAAGTCCCTAATGGAATTTACACCAAGTTTCTGAAGGTGGGAAAAGTACACAGTCATCAGAATATGAGTCTGCAGCAGTGGTGTGAGTTCATGATAGTAAATTGAATAGTAAAAGTGATGATGGGGACTGAAGCAGAAGTATGAGATATGCTGGACTGACATACGTACGTAAGAAGTCACAACACGTTAAAGATATTACAACTCATTGCACAGGAAAGTCAGATGGGGATGTTCATAATACAGAGCATACATGCCAAGAAAATGTAGCAGGGAAATCAGGCGGATTAGTCAAAAAGCTAGGCATATCTAGAGAATCAAATGTGTTAGAAAAAGAATTTAGAGGTGCCTCAGAAGAATCTACATTAGACAATGCTAGCAATTATTGTAATTTGTATGTCGTTGCTGGAAAGGGAGCATATATTGAAATAAACATGCATCTATGTCACTCTGATTCAGCACAAGGAATACCAGAAGTAGAAGAAGTAGGAAGAAATTATGTTAGGAATGTATCTATTGAATATTTGGACGTAAGAGGGATGAGGTAACGGGGGAATGGAGGAGATTGCGAAACGAGGAGCTAAATCACTTGTACTCCTCACCCAATATTGCGCGGGTGATAAAATCGAGAAGAATGAGATGGGCTGAGCATGTGGCGTGTATGGGTGAGGAGAGGGGGGCGTATAGGGTCTTGGTGGGGAAACCGGAGGGAAAGAGACCACTGGGGAGACCTAGGCGTAGATGGGTGGATAATATTAGGATGGATCTCCA
>Ga0123354_10006188_pt1 | contig 17705 bp, 9 predicted proteins | sample TergutLab28metaG_2_FD_97872 | JGI IMG/M metagenome (GOLD analysis project Ga0123354, IMG submission 97872) | Labiotermes labralis P4 segment gut microbial communities from Petit-Saut dam, French Guiana - Lab288 P4 | ecosystem: Host-associated > Arthropoda: Insects > Digestive system > Gut ...
ATAACTACATGTTTCGGCCAATAGCGGCCATCTTCAGATGGCCGCTATTGGCCGAAACATGTAGTTATTTCTTGCTATTAAATACCATCATAAATCCATACTACCATAGTTGTTGTTTCATGACTGATATTTACCTCACTTATTAGTCTTAAGATGATAATGATGATGATGACGACGACGACGACGATGATATCTAGAGCTACATTTTTCGCTAATAAAACATTATTATTCTCTCCATTTTGATACGAGTTTAAACATTTAAAACAAAACAGGCCTTCTTGAAATAGTGAAAAGGCAACACGGGTAGTGTTGCTGGTTGATGTGGAGGCAAATTTTTTTTGATAGGGGTAGAACAAAATTCCCTCCCTTAATTTATCGTTACAACGATACCTTCAGGGAGGGAATTTCAATTAAATATCACATCTATAAGCAAGTTAATTTTTCCCCCCAGATGCCTTCTACCTAAGCATGAGTTAACCTAAGATGAAGGAATGGGGTTTCTATGTAGGCGACGTGTTGCAGACTTACACAACAAAATAACTAAGGCCATTACGAACAGTAAAAAGTAAAGGTAAAGTGATCCCGTTACAGGCCCGGTGTGGCCCAGAGGGTGGGTAGAGGTATAGCTCTACTCTACCATGTCCGCGGCACTAGAAGGGGGTGAGTTGTCAGCAGCACGCCCCGGCCGCACTTTACCTCCAGGAAAGACCCGGTACCCATTTTACAGAGGGCTGGGTGGGCCCCAGGGCCGGTCTGGACGGGCGGAAAATCTCGTCCCCACCGGAATTCTATCGCGGACTGTCCAGCCCGTAGTCAGTCGCTATACCGACTGAGCTACCCGGCCCACATTACGAACAGTAAACATGCGTAATTGAAACCAGAAATGCTCAAGTGAGACGACGTGGGGAAATGGAGAGAATTATAACATGGAGAAATTCATAATTTTATTACAGTTCATTTGTCACGGAAGATATTTGTACAAACATCTGTACAGTACATGTAACACAAGGTTAAGACGTTGGGCACAAATTTTGGATGGTAATGTCGATCAGATGAAGCTGATTCAGACCATAATCCAATGATGTGCTTTAGCTGCAGTAAACTGACAATAACATGATAATTTTGACATGGAAGTTTCTTTTTAATGTCTTTAGCGTGCTGCGTTCGTCTATGGCCAACTAATTGCTCTTTTCTTCCTTTTGTTCTGGATGAATGCAGCCGTCCAACGAGGGCGGGTACCTCCATCGCAGCCACCGGGTCTTCCTGGTCAATTTGCACTCACCAACGGTGACGCGGCTTCTGCAGCAGCCGCCGCAGGCCTCAATGGCCACTCGTACCTGTCCAGCTACATCTCACTGTTACTCCGCGCCGAGCCCTACCCGACGTCGCGATATGGCCAATGTATGCAGCCAAATAACATCATGGGTATCGACAACATTTGCGAGTTGGCAGCAAGACTGTTATTCTCGGCTGTGGAATGGGCGCGAAACATTCCCTTCTTCCCTGACCTGCAGGTCACAGATCAAGTGGCTCTGTTAAGACTTGTGTGGAGCGAACTGTTTGTGCTGAATGCGTCCCAGTGCTCTATGCCTCTGCATGTCGCGCCGCTGCTGGCGGCGGCAGGACTTCATGCGTCGCCTATGGCGGCGGACAGAGTGGTAGCTTTCATGGATCATATCAGGATATTCCAGGAACAAGTTGAGAAGCTGAAGGCTCTCCATGTAGATTCAGCAGAGTACAGCTGTCTCAAGGCCATTGTCCTTTTCACAACAGGTAAGCTACGCCTCTTGTTATCAGAGTATTTTCCACCCACGTACTGTTCTCAGGGCGCAAGCCACGTCTCTTCAATTTGCCGACTGGGAAAGCCGAACTCAATGTAATTTACTCAGGTGTGTGGCAGATGTTGGCAGTGGTTTCGCAGGGGAAGTCGGGTGGTTAAGATTTGCATGGCCAGTGACTAATGTATTCCAGTTGAAATCGGCTGCGCTGAAGTGCAGTTGTGTCTCGTCAGTGCGAGTTAGTACTGTGCGCGAGATACAATTTCTCCTATGTTCTGTTTGTTTAGAGCTAAACTAAATTTAACTTAAGCTCGTTTTTAAGTGAACCCCCTGAAGTGCCAACCAGTGGAATGTTGGAGAGCCGAGTTCTTGACTACATATATGTGTGTTTGCGTGTTTTCTTCAGGCGTCGCCCGGAGTATAGGGATGCCCCCCGCGCTGTTGAGGTCAAAACTCCTGAGCAGAAAACAGTACAGGAAAAGCGGCCTAATTTCTCATTGAATACAGCTTAATGTTCGACGGGTGTGTTGAAACGAAACACTGACTTATACTGTGGATTATATTTAATATCTTTTAATAGCACTTAACGGAAATTGCGGGTAGTTTAATTTTAAGGCAGGGTGCCTTTTCACAATTAATGTCAATTCTTGTTAAATTTAATTCCGACGGTTGTGAAAAAATAGCGTGGTATATGCATTAGACGTATGCCGGTGCATTGCAAAGCATCTGACAGCTGAGAGCAAATACATCTGAGAACATGTGGCTTCTGCCCGCCCTTCACTTATTCTTTTAACACCAAAACCGGTTTGAATTTGTGTTTCTTTGCCTCATATAACCACTTCGAGTCCGTTTCAGACTATTAACATGACACGTCCCTTAAACCTCTTGACGTTCCTTAGCCATCTTTCTTCTTGGCGGAACGAGGCGCCTACTACGAGATCGACAATAGCTGTCGTCGTGAGGAAATTGATGGCTAAGAGCGACTTACGTAGAATTTAAGGTAACGTGGTGAGCCCTAGTCGTTGTAAAGCAGTCCCTATACAGGCCTGGACAGGCTCTTACGGCTCTAGGAGTTTGAGGCTCCCAGAATATTTAGATAATCAGCACATAAAAGTAGCAAGGTTATCAGCTCCACACACCGGCCGCCTTAACCCACCCCCCAAGGAGACACACCAGGTACCTCTTAGAGGCTGCCATAGTCATGGTGCTGCGATGATTCTACAGTGGTAGTAGTCTCACCTATTAATTATTAGTCCTCTTTAACCATTAGCACAAAATCAGCCACCACATTACTGAGGATTCAGGTCTTCCGGGATGTGACGCTCTGTTGTTAGGTGGTGGTTCCTAATGTTTCGAAGGAACGACAGAAACCACTCACTCAACGACACCGTCACATCCCAAAAGACCCGAATCCTCAGCAGTACAGCTGCTACAACTTAAATCTCGCATCAGAACAATGTCTGGACCACAATCTAACATTAATTTGTATTTCCTGACGAGTACGTTCGGCAGATAGCCTGTCTTCATTCTTCCACAGAAAGGGTGATGTATGTTGTTTAAACGCTCAGCCTATGTTTGTGCCTTCAGAATTGATACTCCAGCCAAGCTGACATAGCCAAAGCACTGTTACTGAGAACGTAAAATTCTGCCGAATTGTGTCATACAACTTTAATGGTGTCTATCCCGTTGTGCTGTGACACTGCATTCTTATCCATGCACTAATTGTTAAAATTCAAGAAGATACCAACAAATGCACTATATTACAAACTAATAAATTTTGCATTTTTTTGGGCATTTTCTTGAATTGGCATATAACTACCTACCGTCAAAACATAACACACTTTTAATAATAACATTAATAAACGCTATATTTTTCGATCCATAGGGCCCATCATCAGACACTAAAGTACATTATTTGAAACATAAATATTCATGTAGACGTTTTGAAAATTGTGAGATCACACAGATTTTTACAAAGTTGTATCCCTGAAGGGTATATATTTTATATTTTTCACATATATTTTCTATTTACATATTTTCCCTACTGTTCCTAAAATTGTTAAACTTGTGTTGGACTGGTCCATATTTGCCCGAATATTCAGTTGCTTGGCGTATTTTTGGGCAAGTGTGAATTCTTGAAACCGATAAATGTTTGTTATATGATACTTTGTTGACTTTTTGTATTTACGTGTTGGAATGCATTTATATCCGAGGTTACTGCAGGTTATACGTGTTTGAGTGTTTTTTTAAGTATCGGTATACTTTCGCTCTTGTTTGATGTGTGCTTTGTTCTTCGTACGCCAGGTAGCTTACAATGGTCTGTTATTTGTGGATAAAGGTAAAGCAGTCCCTTTACAGGCCTGGAGTGGCCCAGAGGTTTCCAGGAAGTTAAGGCTCCCATATTTCGTGACAACGGCGCAGGATAGTGGTAAGGTTGTCAGCCTTACGCACCGGCCGCCTTTACCCCAGGATATGTTCCTGGTACTCATTTCTGTTAGAGGCTGAGTCGACCCCAGGTCCATAGTGCGATCGGAAGGATTTTATGTCAATGAAAAATCCAATGACACCAGCTGGGATCGAACCAGCGACCTTCCGATTTGTAGCACAGCACCTTAACCACTGTGCTACCGCGGTCCCCCGTTATTTGTAGATATTTTCTACAAAGATTTGTCGTTTTCTCAAAGAGAACAGTGGGCTAGATGGGTTATTCCTATTCATATTAGGACACGAAAGAATGATAGATAAGAGAAAGGTATTTGATACTTTAAATAAATTAAAAGGATGAGGGACCACTATAAACAGCCACTGGTTGTCTTTTAAGAAGTGCCTACATTATTTCCATTTTAACATTTTTAAACCCGTAAAGGCAAAAGGTAAAGTGATCCCGTTATAGGTCCGGTGTGGCCCAGAGGGTGGGTAGAGGTATAGCTCTACTCTTCCATGACCGCGGCACTAGAAGGGGGTGAGTGGTCAGCAGCACGCACCGGCCGCAATTTACCCCCGGGAAAGATCCGGTACCCATTTTACAGGAGGCTGGGTGGGCCCCAGGGCCGGTCTGGACGGGCGGAAAATCTCGTCCCCACCGGTATTAGATCCCGGCCCGTCCAGCCCGTAGTTAGTCGCTATACCGACTGAGCTATTTTTAAACTTGTAATACTACAAATATTTTTACTCCAAACCTTTTAATTTCTGTGAATTTATACATTTGCAATTTCACAGTTTTTATTGTCAAGGCTATCAACCTTTGTTATGTTTTTTATACAATTTTATACATAAGGCATTGAGATCTCAATCCCAGTACAACCGTGTATATATTTGTCTTCTCTGTCTTGTGGCCGACCTGATGATGACCATGTTTAGTGAAGACTTGTAGATGAGTTGAAGTAAATATATTGTTGTGTTTTGACAGGACGTTTTCCGGACCTCTGATTGTGTACGAACTCAGCAGCGGATGAATTATCTAAAACTTGTAGTATCGTTGCTTGGGCACGGAAAATCCACGACTTAATTCATAACTTATTTAGTCCTTTAAACTTTGGTGGTTTCTACACTTACCGTACCAGTTTTAACATCAGAAATTGGTGAACTTTGTTCACAAAGCTTATTTGTAGATTACGTGCGATTATTGCAGTAAAAAAATCGTTATTTCTTCATGCAGCATTCACCGATTGTTTTTCCGAATGTAAGCAAAGAGTATTGTCTGTGAGACATAAAGCGAATCTTTACGTAAAACGGAAAGTACTCCAAGTTTCTATTGGGATAATACAACTCCTGCTCACGTGATATCTCAAAGAAACAACCGTGAACAAGTAAAATCAGTAAGACTTCCTCGGGATCTGAGTCGCGTACCTTCCGAACAGCAGTCACGTTATCCGTGAGCTACCGCTCTCGATCTGGAAAGATCAGTGATCACTCGACCATATCGCACCTGAAGTTGTAACTCATAGTGGAACTCTCAGAGAGAAGTCACTATCGAGTCTACCACCACCGCGTTTGCCACCGGCACAACATTCGAACAGGCGGACGGCTAACATTCTGGCAGTGGCAGCAGAAAGGGTCGTGACATGCCCAACTCTCTAACTCGAGTCACGAAGTTGATGCTTGCAAGTTCACTTGACCCAAAACGCTGACCAAGCAGTGAATAGCCAATTACTAAACCCTCCAAGTCTTACCGCGGGGCTTTCTCTATCTGAATGTTTTCTACGTCTTGTTGATTGCGGATAAGAGTGTTTGTGAAGGATGTTTGGAGAAACTGGGTTATGCTTTATCTAGGAAGTTCCGTCATGATCATTATAAATGATTAAAGGATTAACTGCGTTCTTATTCAGATGACAGTGTTTAGAAGATGTAGGTCTTACAGGATGTTAAGCTGTTTCGCTGGGCGAGTATTTCGCCACGGTCATAAGGATCATATAGTGCCATCAGTCTTCATTGTCAAGCAGCCTCTGTCTTGGTCCCGTGGCATTACTGTAATCACGTGTCAGTTCATTGTCGGATTCGCAATTATATAACATTCAGTTCAATTTCGATAACGCTGGATGAGATTTAGTGTGTTCATACGAGTTGAACTTGAACGCGACTATCAAGCACAGTCCACCAATCGGAAGGAAGTGTTCCATTCCCGTTCCGCGCTAATAAAGAAAATAAATTGGACCAGACAGGGTGTTGTGTAAAAGTATATCATACACCTGACGTGTTCAGTGAACCAAGAATATCTGAACAGTATACACGTAGAACAGAACACCTTCAGGTATTGGATACTCAGGACCAGATATGTTCTTCAGCTCATCCCAATCTCAGGAGTGTAAATTGTCCCATTAGTTGCAGCTGATGTAATCTCCAGACCACCTGCAAATCTGTAGGCTCGTTATATCTCAGGAGAGAAACGTAGCTCCGTAAACTTCCATATGATTTGTAAACTGACGGAACTGTTTTTATACACGTAGATGCTTACGCCAGGATGTACACATTTTCAAAAAAAAATTAGGAACCATATCAGAATTCAGGGTGCCCGAAGCAAGTTTCGTACAAAGGATCCACGAATATTAGACCACTTGAAAAAATGTAGTCTTCACGTCAACCAGGCGCTCGGGATTTTTGTACCCCTGGCGTAGGGCTGCATAATGTTTGATGAGGTTTTTGTGTGTTATGTGTGTAACGTTTCACAAATTTATGCCACACAGTATGTTTGTATACCACCAGGTTAACATTAGAGCTGTACAATATTCCCAAAGATCGTGCCTGCAGTCTTTATAATGTTTCATTTAGCGACGCCGGCGTCGGTTGCTGAAGATTATATGGCATTCGTGGTAGATGTAGGCAAGAGGAGAGGTGAGAGGTCGGTGACTAAGTCACTGCCTGAACCTTCGTATGGCCTTTGTGTTTTTACGGACCTTAGTATAAACAGAGATTATTTCCGTATACAACATTAACTGATTTCATATCGGAAACGGAATTGCTTACTGTGCGGTGCGATCTCATACTTCACATAGGGGTAACAAATCTGTACTTTGAAATTATTCTGTATTCCGTATGTTCAAGTCGCCCCATTTGAGAGGATTATTCTTTATTTACGAAATCACAATCAACTGCAGGGGTACGTATCTTACTAAGAGAGATCGGTATAAGTTTTAGTGAAAAGAATCAGTCGTCGCCTGTTTCAAAGTATTAAGCCTGGGTATACATAAGAAAGCTAAGCCAAGCATACCAGATTTCTTACATGGGTCATTACCACTACACCGGCTCGCTTGTTCCGTCTTTCTTACAGATAGTCACATATTCTAGTGACTTGCTGTTTGCGCAGTGCTAACCTGATTTCATCTAACTGGTCTGGAGAAACCGGAACAAGAATCTCATTATTAAGCTTTACGTAATTTCTCTCATTATCGAGTTAAGAATAATTGATGAATCAGATGCTCACCCGAAACAGATCACATTTGATTGCAGAGTGCCACGTGGTAAGCTGTCGTTACACGTTGCACACGTGGTAGTTTAATAACTGCTCGAGGGAAATCCCGCCCCCTCACTGTAGCCAACTTTCTTTTTGTATCTTCCCTAGAATCTACCATATGTACCGCGCCTGCTTTCTCCTAACACACGCGCATGCATCATCACGGTGATACAGAAGTAGACCGAATAATTTGCGCATACGAATATGGAACTCTAATAAATATAACCACAGGCATTTAATGCTAATCAGGAAGTGAAACCGGTGAAACGAAACTCAGTAAAGGGATATCGGAATAAGGTGTGTGTCATCCGCAGTAGTTTCGATTTGAAATGGGGAAAGGACCGAAATTCTAAATGTGAAGTCTACATTCGAGGAACATTTCCAACAAAGGCCCTAGACCTTTCTAAGGTTTTGGTTTTAAGTCATCCTAATTTTTAAGCCATACTTAAACAGACTAATTCTCACATGAAATTCACACATCGTACCCAAAAGTTCTGTTGGACCTGTGTGAACCAAATTTGATTGAATCCAGTAAGTTCTGTTGGAGACCAACAATACATTTAATCCAGTTCTGCACATTATTGTTGATGTCAAGCTTTCAGGCAGGGGGATGGATAAGAGGTCCCTTGCAGTTACAGACATACAAGTCCGCCTCAAGCCTTATCACTCCACAGTCCTCGAAAGGTCGTCGCTCTACGGCCTGAATGTTTCCCCGAACTTAGGTCATTCAGGCTAGTGTAACAGTAACAACATTATTAATTGCACAAACTCTTCTTCCTAGCACCTTGTCGGATCTGACGCCGGTGTTCGATATAGTTGATGTCGATTTTTATCGCAAAGTGCCTTAAATACAACTGTTAGTGTGTAAAATTACACCCAATACACGGTAAAGATATAACTCGCAATTCTCCGATGCGCCACCCTGACATACCGCGGACCTAGTGCAAGTATTTGTCGTGGAAACAACTGTAAACGCTGTCAGCTTTGCACAGCTGTTACCCACTGCCCCGCAATGCAAGGAGCTACGGTAGAGAGAAACCCACAACAACACATCGGATGCAGTATACATATATTCCTTATATTAAGAAAAAAAAGTCATGACAGAGGCCTAAATTCTGCACGTTGTTACTTCACAGCGACATACAGACCGAGGATCAATTTTTTCTCACGTTATTTAATCTGTCCAGAAAGCTCTTCAGAAAAAATACTTATTATGACAGGCAGGTAAGAATTTGCGAACTATTAGCCTTTGCGTGTTTCTGGGTAGACATATTGTGGTTACGCAAGAAATAGTTGACATAACTTTTTAAGTGTTCACTAAAGCACGTTTCTACAATTAGGTCACCATAAGGCTGACAAATGTAATATAAGACCTAATATAAAAATAGAAACTACAGACGTACTGTCGTGAAATTCGCTTTGAGCGAGCTACGAAAACAGACAAACAATGTTCTGGATACCCAGTACTATTTTAGATTAGGGTACTTCCTGATTACAGATCTGAGAAAAGTCGATGCACAAAGCACGTTGGTGTATATCTGGCTTGGTGGAATTGGTTAAAGGTAAGGTACCTGGGTTAAACTGACTCGGGTTCGTGCCAAGTCGTTGATATTGGTTGGCAACAGTGTTACTTGGGGGACCGCGGTAGCACAGTGGTTAAGGTGCTGTGCTACAAATCGGAAGATCGCTGATTCGATCCCAGCTGGTGTCAATGGATTTTTCATTCCGATTCTTCCGATCGCACTATGGCCCTGGGGTCGACTCATCCTCTAACAGAAAACAGTACCAGGAGCATTTCTTAGGGTTAAAGGCGGCCGGTGCGTAACGCTCACAACCTTACCACAATCCTGTGCCGCTGTCACGAAATCTGGGAACCTTAACTTCCTGGAACCCTTCGGGCCTGTAACGGGACTGCTTTACCTTTAACAGTGTTACTTGTTGCGTACGGAAGGAATGTAGTTGATCTTTTCAGAGCTATCGAACAAGAAGCCTTATTTGCGATATTTACAAAATCCAAGCAAATACTTATGCAGCAATGTTGTAACAGCGAATTGCAACACATTTTTAAGGGGTATTTAACGACGATTTTAGTTACTGATTTTATATAGGGTGATGAGTGTATGACTGAATGAATCAATAACAATTGGAAAATGGTTCTGACAGGGGAAAACGGGAGTATTCGGGATAAAATTCTTAGTGTCATGTCTACCGCAAATTCTACGTGGACTGATCTGGGATCGAAATCAGACGTCCGCGGTGAGAGTCCGACGACTGAGGGCCTGAACTATGGCTTGGCCCGAATTCATTTACAATTTCTTCTTGCAGTAAATCGTGAAAATGGGTATTGTAAGGTGCCTAAAATATAGCAGGAAATTTCGGTTCCTACTTCATCCGATGTTTACCGCCACATTTTCACCAAGCTTCTTGGAAGATAAATTGTAATGTGAACCATTTGTAATGTTAAGTGAAGCCATTTTAAAATACAGCGCATAATTTCGACCTAAGTTTATGATGCTTGCTTGGCTGCAAATCGTACTCATGGCCACTTTTGCTAAGAGCACTATGGTAACACTGAGGGCTCTTACTGGTTAAGTATGCCTGAAAAGATAAAGGTAGAATTCACCGTATGCCATGAAGGCCCAGAAGGGAAGTAGAGGTTTAGCTAGATAGGGGTAGACGGTCAACGCCACGCCTCGGCTTCTTTACCCCTGGGAATGACCCGTTGTATAGAAGGCTGAGTGGACCGTAGGGTCGGTCTGGCATGGTGCGGAATATCTCGCCGCCACTAGGATCCGATCCCCGGACCGTCCAGCCCGTAGTAAGTCGCTATACCAACTACGTTATCCCGGCTCACAGGTTAGGCCCTTATGGATATTAATATTTTATCAGCATTGTGATTAGGTATCTCCATGCCACCAAACACTTCATTTCTTGCAGTTTTACTTGATTATGTTTCTATATAAACAATTAGGAATAAGTGGCCTTAGTTTTCCTTATTTGCATATACGCCTGTGCCAGTTTTTAGTGTCACCTCAACAAGCTCCAATCCAATGAAGGATTCGCCTCTGACTATGCCGCTCTTGAACATAAATCGTATTGTGGCGTACGTTACAGACTAATGCGGAAAAAAAAAGGCAGAGCTCGTGTTAGTTAAATTGTTGTACAAGATGAAAGATGTGACGGATAAGCCTCATGAATATACATACTGATCGTTGGCAGATAGCCACTCACACATAAGCCTACATACAATACTGAAAACCCGTCCGTCTATCTGAGCGAGCGACGTCCAGTGAGAGCTGCTGTTGGTGAAAGGAGCAGTCATGCCTTGCTTCAGGAGTTACGGCTCGAAACAGCCTCATAGCTCAGCAAAGCTGGTGTTCATATTCCAGCTCAAAGAGATCACACATTGAGAATTTTTCATTGACGTCGTTTCTCTTCAGCCTTCACGTTTTGCTCTCTCTTTTGTACAGTCAAAATAATGTGCAATGTTGAAATTCTATTCAACATTAATTTTACATTTTTAGACAATGTGATAATCAATACGACGTGGTAGTGTGAGGTTATTTTCTGCTGGGCCATTCTAGTTGCCGACCCGGAATATTTTTGAACTGGAAATTGAAGAATGCCGTTAAAAAGGCAGTGCACCGAGGTTTGAAGGGTTTCATAAATAGAATCACGCCACTTAATGTTTAAAAATTATTAAAGAACTGGTCAATCAACAGGTCGGGTTCGAGCCCACGGTACGTTTAAGCCACATTTGTAGAAGTTGCAAACAGTGACTACTGACTGCGCTCTTCACGTACCTACGTCCGTCTGTCCGTAGAAAACTCACCTAACTCCCACCGGACGAATTTTTGTGAAAATTTGTATTTAGGATACTTTTACTAAAACTGTCGACACATTTTTTGGGGTTATAATCGGACAAAAATAACCCTTCACATGAAGACGTACTTGCACTTTCGAGGCTGTTCTCTGTGAGGTACGGAGCTGTGACCTAAAAAAATTACGTCTATACATCTCACCTATTACGAGACGAGTACAGGCCGTTTTTTGAGATAAGTATAGCAAATGCGCAGTCTCAGTATGTATATGAGACAAGTAAAAGAAATACGGTATCTAGACGTTTATGTGATTAGTACAAGAAATAAAGCAGAGTCGGGAAACAGGTGACGATCTAAACATAACTCACATCACGGTAAAAACAGAAGAAAGCAGAAATGGCACTTAGCCTTCTCTGAAGGTATTTACGAGCAACAGAGCGAAGGCACCGGATTTTTTATTTTATTTTATGGACATTTCCTCCCTTTTAATCACGGCGTAATGTTCCGATTCACCTTCATTAATGAGGAATTCGTTCATTACATATGAAGAATAACAACAGCCAGGACTTGGAAATTCTTTGAAGATTCTGTCAGACATTAATTTTATTCAGGCTCAGTTTTGTGACAAAATGTGTGTTCCTCTCGGACTGCAGAACAATAATCGTGTCATACACCATTAACGTATATGGAAAAAGGCATGAACATAATTATGTGGTCTGTCTGCTTAACAAGAATGAAAGTGTATTTGCGAAGCGAGTGTGAAGATATTCAGTAGTGTAAACTTATACTAGTACAGGCTAAACGGTGGGCCGAGTAGCGTAGTCGGTATATTGACTGGCTAAAGGCTGGACGGTCCGGGGATCGAATCCCGGTGGGGGCGAGCTTTTCCGCACCTCTACATACTAGCCCTGTGGCCCACCCAGCTTCCTGTACAATGGGTACCAGGCCATTCTCGGGGGTAAAGAGCGGCCGGGGCGTGGCGTTGACCACCCACACCCATCTAGCACCGAGGTTAGGGGAAGAGTAAAGTTATACCTCTACTCCCCCTTTGGGCCTTCATGAGCTGTTCTAGGTTGAGCTTTTACCTTTACCTTTATTCCATCTCCATTGTGTCGTGATAATAAATGGTTATCACTGGTGCGCCGAGAGCAACAAATGGCTGATAATCACTGGCCCACAGTACGCACGGATATGTTAGAGGTGCGTATCTCTTCATCAGATCACATCTTAACCAACAGAATTAGGCTTAATGGCCTGCCGGATTCCTCCTGTTTATGTGGTGTGCACGCACTGTAATGTGTACAACTACAGCGTCGTCTCCTACACTGCATGGTAGGATTTGACGAGAAAGTAGTGAATATAGTGACAGGAATGCGACATTATCTCTACGCTACCTTCCTGGTAGAGTTCAAGAAAGTATTAATTTTCTAGAAATATTAAAATCAACTACAATTTGGACATGATCGTGTGTTTGTTGGCGTATCTGACTTAACATCTTTGCAAAACAACCTAAGAATATAAAGATAAAGGTAAAGTGATCCCGTTACAGGCCCGGTGTGGCCCAGAGTGTGGGTAGAGGTATAGCTCTAATCTTCCATGATCGCGGCACTAGAAGGGGGTGAGTGGTCAGCAGCACACCCCGTCCGCACTTTACCCTCCTGAAAGACCCGGTACCCATTTTACAGTAGGCTGAGTGGGCCCCAGGGCCGGTCTGGACGAGCGGAAAAACTCGTCCCCACCGGAATTCGATTCCGGACCGTCCAGCCCGTAGTCACTCCCTATACTGACTGAGCTACCCGTCCCACACCTAAGAATATACTGGAATGAAGAACCATCGCAAACAATACATATTCCATATTAGTTTTTCTATCAACGCCGTCGTCCAGTATTTTCTTGTCTGTTCATTACAGCTTCAGGTGAATAATTCTTGGGGGAAAGGAAATGTGCCCATTGGCTGGGAGGGAAGCATATTCTTTCTTTCAACCTCCTGTGCAGTACAAAACACCCACCCGCTGATACTCCCACGACCTTGTAAAAGGAGGATTATCGGTGAGGTGCAAATTGTTCGTTTCATTGTACAGTTCGCTCAGCGCCAGATGTTGGTAAACGCAAATTGTGAAATTAAAGGTCTGGCCTGTTTTTATTCCTGAGAAATACTAAACATAAAAATGCTTTCGTTGTTACTTTTGACACACATAAAATACATCCAAATAAACGTGGTATTTTTAAACCATTAGCAGGTGTGACCATGACTACGCAAAAGGCAAGGTAATCGAGTACGACCAAATCCCTTACAATGCATGATTTGTCGAGTTTACCTCATGGGCATTATCTGGAGATAGGCCCACACACTTTCACCATAGCAGCATTACCAACCGAGCTAACTTAACTCGGCCAGGAGGCGTCTAATTTTGTTCCATTTCGAACACAGACTGCCATATTCTGAAATGATTGTGTGTGTGTGTTAACCATTTTAGCCCACCGAATGCCAGACGAGATATTGTTAAAGTTCTGACCGTCTCATTCCCTGTCTTTCCCAGTTCACATTTTGGCCTCTCAGTGAAGGCTGCATCACCATTTCATTTGGTACAGCGTCTAGATCCGAGCACTATTCATTATTCGGACACCAAGTCACTGTAAAGTTGTTTCACGTCAGCTTACATGCTTTATCTCTCCTTACACAAGCTACAATTTGAAGCGTTCCCAATTCAATAAACTTGCACAAACAGCAGACGGCAGTTTTTACCAAACACAATTTTAATGAATCATAATTAACTTCATTTTAACAATTTGTTGTCCCTAAAGATAAGCTGTTCACATTCGCCTGCGTTTGGAGCAATTCGGCAATTCCACAGAGGTCTAATTTATCTTATTATACATCACAGAACACCTTACTACTTTTTAACTTGTCTAATCCTAGACTCTTCAGCCTATTACGATACTACGCCAGTTACTGTACATTTTCTGTTAGGTGTATACTTCGGGTTAAAAAGCAGTCGCTGATGTGTTAACCATTTAACGACGAAGCGCAGACCGCTTTATTTAAAACCCTTGCCCGTACCGTGCAGTAAACACTTTTCATATCGGTTATAAAAACCAATCAGTTTATGGTGTGTGGGGAACAAGTCGCTGTTTGTTCTGAAATAAACACAGAACACATAAATACGGTGTGGGCAGAGCGTACAACTGTTAAATGTTAAACTGTTGGTGCATCACGTAACCAGTAGGCTTTAAAAGGTTAAAAGCACAAATGTACGTGAATTGGATCTGCCTGAGCACACAGTTTATCTTCGCCGGAAAGCAAGCTGCATTGTTTGTAATAGTACAAAGAGCTTCTTTCTAAGAGTCGCCTGTTACGGGAAAAGTAACGTGCAGGTATAGGGGCCTCTGTCCACTCCATGGAGGCATATATGACAGTGACCTTTATAATCCTGTTCCTAAACTCAGCTCTAGATGTGGTGAGAGTTCAGCTCCGCGCGTCGGCCGTTTGTCCCCGCCCATCGTCAAGAGCCTACGGCGCCCTTCAAATGCGAAGCCACGTGGACCTCAGAGCCGGTCAGGACGCTTCAAAGAAGGGTTAAACCTGTTGCCCCTGCCTTGATACAAACGACTATTCCTCGGTTGTCCTCTATGACGTACGCGATCACATTACTTCGCCCAGCACATTTACAAGCGTCAAAAATAATGTTCAGCAAGTAGAAGAGACTTTCAACACACAAATGTTCGTGCAGCGTGAAGTAGCAGAGTTTGTTGTAGCCACGAACATCGTAGACACTTGCTGCGATAGACTGATGCTTGTTGTATTCTGGTGTCTGACGCAGACTGATGTTTCTGAACGAAGTATGTCACCAGTCATTGTCAGCGAACGTTTGATGGATGTCCAGTCCGTCAATCTAGCTATGTCGAGTACCGCTGTCTTTGCCTATTAGACGAATCCGCTGACACAGGATTAGCCTAACAGTTAATATACGGAAAGAAATTGTTTCGACACCCGTTACCCTGTTTAGAATGTCCACTGACCTATGTTAGTCGTATTTCAGTAGATTAATATATTTAAAAAATGCTTAATTTTCCTCAGTACAATTGATTCAAAATATACATTTCTTTTTCAGGAGCATGACTGAAAAGTCTAGATGTATCTTTCCCACATTTTACAGTTTGCTTTGTTCTCATTTGTCGTTTGTCTGATAATATTTTCTTTAGGTTGATTGAAATTCAAGGTTGTTTAGAGATTTACTTTTCTTCTGACTGTACAAACTTTGAATTATTTTAATACATGTACGGTACATCTTTTATTATTTTTTTTATTATAACCAACTAATGCACATTTATCTCATGGACAGACAGAGAGACAGATTTACAGATAGATAGATAGGTGATGGGTGGGTAGGTGGGTGGGTGCGTAGGTAGGTAGACGGATTAAACAAAAGACTGTCATATTCTTTTATGAGATAATTGTGCATTAGTTGGTTACAATAAAAATAAAAAATGCCTAACATGAAATATGCCCAGATCATTTTCATTTTCTTAAGCAAATCCACAGTATCAGGTTCCCTGAAAAAAAGCTTCGGTTTTACGCTGTAATCAGTCGAACAGACGTGGCGATGTTCACCAAACTGTGTTCTGCGAAAAGCCAGAGTCCCATGAATAAGTCCTAATATTCCCGGAGAGGAGGAGATGTGGCGTCCGAGAAAGGAAGAAGAAGGCTACTTTACTGTCAGATAGATAAATTGACCAACACGTTACATCCTGCTTCGAAATAGTTAGCATGTTTTCAGCTTGCTTTATCAAGAATCGTTTTAATATTCCAACACAGTCTTGGTCGTCCAAAGGTGATATTTTCGAAGTTTTTTTCGTTACACTTCTCGTGTTCTACCAGTCTGAGTTACAAGTCCAATCCATTTGACCTCCCGTTATGTAATTACACAACGTTTTCATGAAAATAGTTTCTCGTTACGTAGGTAATTGCTCAAGGCCAGATATTTTCTTCTTGAACCAATCTTCGCAGAAAGGAATCTCGAATTTCTTAGATGGGAAGATTGAAGTACTACCTCTTCACTGAACACGTCTTACACACGAATATCATTAAGGTGCAACGGCATTATGTTTACGGTTCACTGTAAGTGTAATGCTAAAATAAAACACATATGTTGTTGAAAGCCATTTTACATGAAGTTTTGAAAGCTTTAAATTGTGTTTGCTGAATGTACCAACGTATAAATATGTTATAACACTGATTTTTGCAACTTCAGTAATGGAATAAGGCAGAGAGTTGTCGATATTGGCGTTAGGATTCTTCTGAATACCACAGCAGAAATGATTTCTTTACCTTCTCTCTTTCAAACCTGGTTTGAGAACCTTAAGAAACAAACATTGTCGAGAAGCTTGTGGAATGTATGTAGATTTCTATAGGGCTTTTGAGACTGATCATGTAGAAATAACCGTAAACTAATACTTCGGAATATGAAATTCTTGTCGGCGGTAAGCATGTATCTCGCGTAACTTTGATATTCTTCTTAGGTTAGGTTGGTATATAAACTGAAATGGATAAAAATTATGATTTACGTATAGACTTATTTTGTTGAAATAAAGACTAGCAAAGGAAGCAGCTACGAACGCCGACATCGCAATCTGTTATAACAAAATCCCCAAAAGTGTAGTGCTACGCGAACTAGAAAAAACAAGTGTGGAAAAGTGGCAAAGTGTATGGAGCTGTTCTACCAAGGGCAACACTACCAAAGAATACTTCCCGATAGTTACCGAAAGACTGAACATGAATATCTCGACAAACCAACACCTTACAACCATGCTGACAGGTCACGGCAATATAAAGTCGTACCTACACCGTTTTAAATTAATAACTTCATCCTTATCCCCATGCGGCAAAAATGACCAAACAACAGACCACTTACTTTACGAATGTGAATTACTTACGAAGCAAAGAAAAGACTTAAGTATGGCCATTTCTAAATCAGGATACTGGCCAACCAGTAAAAACACTCTAAAAAGTAAGCATTATAAATCATTCAAAATATTCGTCAATTCAATCTCATTTGATAACCTAGGTTAATGATTGACACAATAGTAACCCAATAGAATGTAAAGTCAAATGTAAAGGGAATACACTGATCGCGCTGGTCACTGCATCCCCTACAA
>Ga0123354_10006189_pt1 | contig 17703 bp, 13 predicted proteins | sample TergutLab28metaG_2_FD_97872 | JGI IMG/M metagenome (GOLD analysis project Ga0123354, IMG submission 97872) | Labiotermes labralis P4 segment gut microbial communities from Petit-Saut dam, French Guiana - Lab288 P4 | ecosystem: Host-associated > Arthropoda: Insects > Digestive system > Gut ...
CCATTTTTACACTTCTCAAAACGTGTACAACCGAAAGCACACACACTTTGTGCACATGTTAACGTTTAGTCTTATCATTATTATCAGGTAAATCTATTGGTGGTAAACCGGTTTAGTCCGTAACATGATTGATTTGCTATTTGTCGGGAGGTTACTTGTGTGAGTGTTAAATTTATATTAATCGAGGTTGAAAAAAGTGTGGTCTGGTTGTAAAATTGAAATAGTTGTGTTGCGTTTTTGTTTTTGTTGTTTCAGTGTTTGAACACTTGAAGAGATGATATTAACTATGAAAAATGATGAGGTAAATATTCCTAAGACTATGTCAACTCAGCATCCTGATAACGTAAATGTGCCTGAATGGTGTAAAGCTCCAGTAATTGATGGTAACGCCGAAGTATTTGAGGCATATTACGCTTATGAAACGTTGGGCTGTCAAGAAGTCATGTGGGATAGTGAGGGCAAAGATGTAGATACTCGTGTTCTTCGTAAATTAATGGATAAACACTGGAAGTTCTTTGAAAATCGTCTTGTAGGAAGAGATGAATTTCTAACTTACCGTATTCCTAACCCTAGAATTGAAGCTATAGAAAAAAAAGTCGTAACAGAAACCCTTCAAAACATTCCCATGGCATATGATGCTGCAACAAGTTTCTACAAAAAAGATGTTACACCAATATTTGAGGTCATTTTACCTTTCACAACAGATGGCAAAGAACCAATTTGGTTATATAATTACTATAAAAACGCTATAGTTCATGATGAGGAAGCTCTATTAGATGAAAACACTCAAGCTAAAGAGTGGGTAGGCACAACAAACCCAAAAAACATCAATGTCATACCACTAGTTGAAGACTATAAGAGCATATACAACGTTGATAACATCATAAAACCTTACATTAAAGCAATCAAACCTAAACACATGCGTGTATTTATAGCCCGCTCAGATCCAGCATTAAACTATGGTTTAATCTGTGCAGCTGTACTCTCAAAAATTGGACTCTACAAACTCAAAAAACTCGAAAAAGAAGAAAATATAAACATACACCCCATTCTGGGTGTCGGCTCTAAACCCTTCCGTGGACACCTCTCACCCACCAATATAGAACCGTTCTTACAAGAATACAAAGGTCTCTCAACAGTCACCGTTCAATCCGCAGCACGATATGACTACCCACTTGAACAAGTACAAGAACTTGTAAAAACATTAAACACACGCCTACCAAACGGAGAACCAGACCCAATCTCACCTCAAGAAGAAAAACTACTTGATCAGGTACTTGAAAAATGCAAAAAACAATACGAGTGCGTCGCTGAAGTACTAGCCCCCCTCGTAAACTGTCTCTCACCATACGTACCACAACGTCGAGCAAGAAAATTACACATCGGCCTATTTGGTTACAGTCGAAGCGTCGCAGGAGTAAGTCTACCAAGAGCCATACCATTCGCAGCCGCACTCTACAGCATAGGCGTTCCACCAGAATTCATAGGCGCAAAAGCCCTTGAAGACCTAACCGAAACAGAATACAACACACTAAACAAAACATACGTAAATCTAAAACATGATTACAACAGCGTCGGCGGCTACGTCAGCTGGGAAAACGTAAACATGTTAATGGAAATGCATCCACGCGTTGCCAAACGAGCAGGCATGAACGTTGATACACTACGACTTGCCCTAACCCGCATCCTAGCAGACCTCAAAACAGTAGAAGAAAAAATGGACACCAAACTAGGCCCACGAACATTAGAACACCGAAAACACGAAAACTTTACAAACAACTTTTTAATCAACTACCTCGAAGGAGAAGAAACAGAAGCACGAAACGCACTAATCGAAGCAGCAAAAATCAGACGCTGTCTAGGCTAAAATAAAAAAACCCAATACTCCTATCTTTTAGTGAAAAAACGTTAAAACCATAAAAACGTTATAAAAAGACTAACTTGATCCAAAGTTTTATGATTAACAGAAGAAGGATAGTTACCCCATTTGCTTTAGGCATAGGGGTAACTGACAAATCCGTTTCGCGAGGGACTCGTAACACTTAATTATGTTTAGCGCTTAAAAAATGCTTTGATCCAAAAGAGTGTTTCAACAAACTTATGGATTTAACCCCAAATATGGGATAAAGAACATTGTTTTTAATGTGGTTATTTTTGTTTGAGCATTGTTGTGGTGTTGCTCCTTACCGTAATGCAATGGTTATTTTTTGGACAGTTTTTTGGTATATGTTGTTTGTTGTTTAGTTTAAGAAACTAATTTAAGTTTGAGTGGTTGTATAGCGTTTAGTGTGTGTATATTCTATTGATATTAGGAGGTTGCTGCGTTGAGCAAGGAAGACTTTACTGTTTCGGAGCGTGTAGTAGAAGACGATGCTTCAGTAGTAGCGCAGCCTCCGTTATCGTCTGATGAGATTTTACATAAGCCTGTAAGCGAGTTGCTTTCACGTTTAAAGGCGTCTTTAAATGGTTTAAGTGCTGAGGAAGCTGAGAGTCGTCTTGAGATTTATGGACGAAACGAGTTAGCAAAAAAGCATAAGCACTCTCTAATAGTTGACTTTTTATTACATTTTAAAAGTCCGCTTGTAATTATTTTAATCGTTGCTGGTTTGATTTCAGGGTTTTTAGGTGAGATTTCTAACGTTATTATTATTTTTACCATTGTCATAATTAGTGTTATTTTGGATTTTTATCAGGAACATAAGGCTGAAAACGCGGCTGAAATGTTAAAGGAGGCTGTAACTACGACGGCTACAGTGACTCGGGGTGGAGTAAAACAGGAAATTAAACTTCACGATGTAGTACCAGGCGATATAATTTATCTTTCTGCAGGTGATATAACTCCTGCTGATGCACGAGTAATCTCTGCTAAAGACCTCTTTGTTAACCAGTCCACTTTAACAGGTGAGTCCTTTCCTGTAGAAAAAACTCCTGCGCCCTTAAAGGCTAAGAATCCTGCTGTTACTGACTGGAATAATTATCTTTTCATGGGCACCTCTATTGTCAGCGGCACCGCCTCTGCTCTAGTTGTTAAAACAGGTGGATCCACTGAATATGGTAAAATTGCTCGCAAACTAGTTGAAAAAGCCCCTGAAACTGAATTTGAAAAAGGCATAAAACATTTTGGCTTTTTTATGATGCGCATTACCATTCTTATGGTTATTCTAATTTTTATGATAAATGCTTTTCTTCACCCAAATAGCGCAGGCATTTTAAACGCGTTACTTTTTGCTGTAGCATTAGCCGTTGGTTTAACACCTGAATTGTTACCTATGATTGTAACTATTAACCTCTCCCGTGGTGCTATTGTAATGTCTAAAAAAGGGGTTATTGTCAAACGTTTAGCCTCTATTGACAACTTTGGCAGCATGAACGTGCTATGTACAGATAAAACAGGCACCCTTACAGAAAACAAAATTACTCTGGTCTTACATGTAAACCCTGAGGGTAATGATGATGATAAAGTACTGTTGTATAGCTATCTTAACAGTTTTTATCAAACTGGCCTAAAAAGCCCAATGGACGAGGCTATTCTTGTTCATGAAAAAATTGACATATCAGACTATCAAAAAATTGATGAAGTACCCTTTGACTTTGTCCGTAGACGAGTAAGCATAGTCGTAGAAAATGATGGCCAAAGATTCTTTATAAGCAAAGGTGCTCCTGAAGAAATCCTAAAATGTTGTGCCTTCTGCGAATTAAACGGGTTACCTGTTGACTTAACAGAAGAATTGCGCCAGAGAGCAGAACAAAAATATTATGATCTAAGCGCTGAGGGCTTTCGCGTTTTAGGCGTAGCATACAAAAAACTAAAAGAAGAAAAAACCATTTACTCCGTTAATGACGAATGCGACATGGTCTTTATGGGCTTTATGGCCTTCCTTGATCCACCTAAAGAAACCGCTAAAGACTCTATACGCTTACTAACACAAGCAGGTATAGAACTAAAAATTTTAACAGGCGACAATGAACAAGTCACACGCAAAACATGCGAATCCCTAGGGTTTGAAATAAAAGGCATAACTCTAGGCAATACTATAAGCCAAATGTCAGACGAAACTTTAGCACGCGTAGTCGAAGAAGCTAACGTATTTGCCCGAGTCACCCCCGCCCAAAAAGAAAAAATAATCGCACTACTAAAAAGCAACGGCCACGTAGTCGGCTTCATGGGTGATGGCATAAACGACGCCCCCTCACTAAAATCCTGCGACGTAGGCATATCCGTCAACAACGCCGTAGACGTCGCCAAAGAATCTGCCGACATCATTTTGCTCAAAAACGATTTAACAGTTCTATCTGAGGGAGTACTAGAGGGCCGAAGAACCTTTGGCAACACCATGAAATACATCATGATGAGCGTAAGCAGCAACTTTGGCAACATGTTTAGCTTCCTAGGCATATCCCTAATCCTACCCTTCTTAGGATACGCCTTCCTACCCTTATTACCCATCCAAATCCTCCTAAACAACCTACTCTATGACATCTCACAATCATCCATTACAACAGACAACGTTGATACTGAATACATCGAAAAACCCAAACGATGGGACATAGACTACATAAAAAGCTTCATGATGACCCTAGGCCCAGTCAGCTCCCTATTTGACTTCCTAACATTCTTTATAATGCTCTACTTCTTCCTACCATACGTAACAACAACACAACAAGAACCTCTATTCCAAACCGCCTGGTTCGTAGTCTCCCTAGTAACCCAAACACTTATTGTCTTTGTCATCCGCACACGGCACGCACCCTTCTGGAAGAGCAAACCAGGAAAATACCTAATCCTTAGCAGCATAGCCCTAACCGCCATAGCCATACTTATCCCATTCACAGAATTCGGCAGAGACTATTTCCACTTCATCCATTTCCTAGACATACCCTTAGATTTAACAATCAAATTCTTTGCCGCACTCGCAGGCATAGTATTAGCCTATTTCGCACTAGCTGAAGGCGTTAAAAGATGGTTCCATAAACGCAATTCCTACTATGTCGAACAACTATTAGTACCCAAAAAACGAGGACTCTACTTAAGCAGACGTGCTCGACTCGTGCAAGAAATCATCGCTGTCATATGTCTACGAGACGAGGACGAAATAACATTTGACTCACTAATAGACAATCTAAAACGAGCCCTCAAATACCACATAAACAATAATGCCGTAGTCCACAACCTAAACCACCTTCACAGCGCAGGACTAATCAACGTAGACTGGGACACACGCACCATACAAAGACAAGGCACAATAAATGAATACGTCACAGAATACGTAGCCACTCGAACTATATGGTCAATGGTCAACAAAGACTGGGAACGCATAAACAAAGCCATAATAGACCGATACGGCAAAACAAACACAGAATACGCTCACCTATTCAAAAAAACACGAAAAACACAAAAAACAACAATAACACCAACAACAAACTAAAAACAGTCTCCACGCCATAAAAACGCAAAAAAATTACGTTTTTACTATCCTTATTGTCAAACCCTACATGTTTTTAGAACATGGACCTTTATACAAAAAAAGCAAAAAAATGTTATGCAATTAACATTATATTAACTGCTACGTTAGTTAACTTCTTACATGCACTCTTTTACTAATTTGTTAATAATATTGACTAACTGGAACTCTTTTGACATAATCTGATCTAGAACTGTTTTGCCGTTAGACGTAATAACATAGGTTTTTCTTGCCCTTTTAGTACTTAGATCCCATTCGCCTTTAATGCATTCAAACTTTTCAAGATCCTGCAATATTGGATAAATTCCACCCGCAGTTGGCTTCCAAAAACCATTAGTTAACTCATTTAAAGACTTCATTATTTCATAGCCATGATGTGGATTTTTATTTAACAAAATTAAAATTGCAATTCTTATGTAGCCCCTTTGTGACTCTTTTAGCCAATCGACAACTTTTGCCTCTACTTGAACATCTTTTACTTGCATATTTTTCGCCAGTTAATATATTCTCTACAAAGCATGTTATATATTATTATGTTATAACACGATACATCCAATAAAGCAATACTACAAACTAACTGATAAACAACCAACAAACAAAACATAAATCACAACAAAAACAACAAACCACCAAACTAACACCTATCCATCATCATAACTCAATCATTCATTCTAAAAACCCTAAAAATAATTCATCTCTTGGCTCTATCTGCCGATTCTTTCTGCATATTAAGCAACTGACTCGCAACATTTACCAATAAAATCATAGTAAAAGCTAAAACAGCAATCCCAATTTTCAACATCAAATCAAAATCAAAATACAAAAGCGCAATAAGCGTAACAACCATTAACCCTAAAACAATCAACTCTTGAACAGTTCCAAACCCTTTTAGCGCATTACCAAAACTCAACATTTTCACCGTCTATATTTAAAATTGCTTAACTCTACTCAAGTATTTAGGGATTACCCATAAAATAACGCTATAAAGGTAAACGTCAAAAATGAGTCAATTATTATTTTTTATCAGTTCTTTTTATCGATGTTTACATTTACCCTACATATTAGGGCACATTGTAAGTATAAGCTTTTATACGTATATGATGACATTTATATTAGAAAGTGTTGTCAAGAGGTTAAAGGACTGAATTGCCACATATTAAAAGAATTGAGTTAAAAGGCTTCAAGTCTTTTGGGCCACAGACCGTAAAAGTAAATCTGGAAAAAGGCTTCACAGCATTTACTGGTCCAAACGGCAGTGGTAAAAGCAACATCATGGATGCTCTTCTTTTTTCCCTTGGCGAATTAAGCACTAAACGAATGAGAGCAGAAAACGCTTCAAAATTAATTTTCCATGGCTCCGAAAAAGGCGGCTTAGAAAAATCCAAAATGGCGAAAGTAATTGTCCAATTTGACAATACAGATGGACTAATGCCCGTAGATACTTCCACCGTTACAATTTCCCGAGAAGTCTACCGTAACAATGGTCAAAGCATTTACCGATTAAACGGTCGACGAATGAGCCGAACACATATTATAGAAACACTCTCAATGGCTGCCATCAGTAGTTTGAGTCAAAATATCATACCTCAGGGTCAAATTACCTATTTAACTGAAGTTAATCCTTTGGGTCGTCGAAAAATCGTCGAAGATCTTATTGGTATAGGTCAATATGATGGGGAGAAAGCTGAGGCAGAAGAAAAATTGCGTTCTGCTGATATTAGTATTCGTACTGCTATGGGTCGAATTGATGAAGTCCAAAAACGTCTTGATGACTTAGAACGTGAACGTAATCAGCTTTCACGATATAATTTTATCCAAGAAGAAACTAAAAAATTCCATGCTATAAAAATTTCAAATGAAATTCTGCAGTTAAACAAAAAGCTTGAAGAATCTAATGTTGATCTGGGGAAAATTCAGGTTCGTGTTGATAAACTTAAAGAACAGCTTGAGCTGCGTAAAAATAAACGTTATGCAATTGAAGGTGAATGGCGTAAGCTTAGTGGAGAAGCTCTCGACGAGGGCGGTATCCAAATTCGTAAAGTTCAAATTGCTATTGGTGAGTTAAATTCACGTTTAACCCCTTTAACAACTCAGATCAATTCTAGTCAATCGAGTCTTGAGGGTTTGAAGAGTATTGCACAAACTTATCAAGTTAGTCATGACTCCATGCAAAATGAGATAAAAGTTAATCGTTTAAAAATTCGTACTTTAAATGTGCAGCGTGAAAAGATTGAAGCGCAAATTGCTGAGAAGGATATTGCTTATGCTGCATTAGCTAAAGAGTCTGCGCAACTTTGGGAGGGCCTTAGTGGTAATAGTCAAAAAGTTCGTGGTGTAGAGTCACAGATAGAGGGCAGTACTAAGCGGTTGGCTTATCTTCGTTCGGAGTACACTAAAGATAAGGCTGCTATGCGAATTTGTGTTGGGCGTCTTAAGAATTTTACAGTACGTAAAGAAAAGTTTCTTGTTAACCTTGCTGAATTAGAAAAGTCACTTGTTGATCTTGAACAGGTGCAGAGTGATCAAAAAGTTCAGTTAAAGAATCTTGAGGTTATTATTAATCGTAAACTTGATCAAAAAGAGTTACTGCAAAAAGACATCGCTAATGCAGAGTCAGTTGCGCGGAAGGCTAAGGATGCTGTTATAGAGTTTGCAACCCAAAAAGATCTTGCGGCAACTATAGCACAAGAAGAAAAAGCGTTGCGCAGTATTGAAGAAATGGGTGATATAGGTGCTATTAACGGTATTTATGGTCGACTTCGTGGTTTAATAAAGGTTGATAAGAATTATAGAAAGGCTTTTGAGGCAGCTGCCACGGGTTGGCTTGACGCGTTAGTGGTAAAAGATGTTGATGCCGCTTTTATGTGTGCTGAAACGTTGCGTCGTATGAAATTGGGCAGAATTAAGATTATACCTTTGCAGGGGGCTGTTTCACAGAAAACAAAAATTGCACCCCTACGTGATGGCGTAATTGGTCAACTTGTAGCTTTTCTTAAGTATGATAAAAAGTTTGAGTTCGCAGTTGACTATGTTTTTGGTGATACCACAGTTGTTTCAAATGATAAAACAGGATTTACGCTTTCAAATGATGGGTATCGCTCCGTAACAGTTAATGGTGATTTATATGAATCAGGCACTTTCGAAAGCGGTTTCTATAGAGCACCTATCGATTTTTCAACAATAATTCCCAGCGAAAACGCGTTAAATAATCTAGGCACTGCTGTAAATACTCTTCAAACACATTTAACACAAAGAAGCACAGATATAACAAATATTGATCAAGAAATTGAAGATGCAAAAATTGAAATGGTCCGCCTTAACGATTTTATCACTACACTAGACCGTGAAGTTGTAAGGCTTAAACGTAGTGTTAAACGTACTCAAATTAATGTTAGACAAACTGAAAAATATGGTGGAAGATTAGAACGCGAAATCGCAGCCTACAAAGGTCACATGAGCTTGTATATGTCTGAACGTAACATAATTAAGAAAGCCATGCAAAAAAGCCATATTGAACTTGTAGAGCTACGCAAAAAAACAGATGTAAGCCACATCCAAGGCTTAGAAGTACAACGAGAAAAAATCGGTGACGCCACAACTACATTAAAACAGCAATTAGGCACCATGAAAACAGATATTTCCACGTTACAGTCAACATTTGATAATGTATTACGTGTAGGATATCAAACAGTAAAAATCCACATATCAAAAACAGGCCAACAACAAAGAAAACTAGAAAAAGAAATTGAAGAAGCAATACAACAACGTGACATATACAAAAAAGAAATTGAAACACTAGAAAAAACACGAGATGAACTCTCCAACACTGTTTTATCTGCACGCGAAGAATCCCAAAAATTTACCACACAAATTGATAATATAGACCATGAATTACGTCGCCTAGATCCAGAACATGTAGAGGCAAACGAATTTCTTAACCAGTTAAACCTAACAATTCAAACCAGTAAATTACAACAACAAACACTACAAATCCGACTGCAACAGTACGGGTTTGAACAAGCCTTTGAAGTTAGCCAAAAACAAGTCGAAGACGCCGACACCTCCATCCGCATGATGCAATTCGAGTTAGAACGAATAGGCGCTATTAACCAATTAGCCATTAGTCATTATGACGATCAAATCGGTCGTTACAGAGAACTCTCCATACGACTAAACGAGTTAGAACGCGAAAAACAAGCCATAGTCACATTCATGGATGAAATCGAAGCAAAAAAACGCAGAGTTTTCATAACAGCATTTGAAAAAATCAACAACAACCTCAAAGACTATTTCGATAAACTAACCGGCGGTGGAACAGCCATACTAAAACTAGAAAACCCAGACGAACCCTTCACCGGCGGCATAGACATGATAGTTCAATTCCCAAACAAACCCGAAATCGTCGTCAGCGGAGCTAGCGGTGGCGAACGCTCATGCGCAGCAGTCGCCTTCATATTTAGCCTAAGAGAATTCACACCCTCAACCTTCTATATCTTAGACGAAGCCGACGCACACCTAGACGCTTACCACACAACAAAACTCGCCGAACTACTACGCGCAGAAGCCGCAAAAACACAATTTATAGTCATTAGTCTACGCCCCGAAATGGTCAACAAAGCCCAAAAAGTCTACGGCGTCTACGAACGAAACGGCATCTCAAATGTCATCACAGCCAAATTCCCACCCGAAACAACCACAAAAGGAGAGCTAACCAAATAATGACCGCACCCCGTTCCTCCAAGTCCCCCTCCGCCTCATCCACTACTACAACAACACCAACCCAAAATGCTCCTTCACGCAGACCATTCTATTTACGCCCACCTTGGAACATCCTTTTCGAACTTAGCAAAATAGAAAAACTCGGTACACCATGGAACATAAACATAGCCTACCTTCTACGCTCCTTTCTCACAGAAATGGACCACACAGGCAAAATAGACTTCCGTGCATCAGGTGTCGCCTTAGACTCATCCGCACTAATATACCTAATGAAATCCAAACTCCTCCTAACCCTAAACGACCCACCCCCACCGGCAGCACAAAAACTTCCCCCAGACTTCATACCACCCCCACTATTCCTACCCCTCCGACACGAATTAACCTCAACAACCATACAACACCTCCTTGAAGTCTTAGACGAAGTTCTAAAAGGTGAAAAACTCTCCCGATTAGACCGCATGGCCGTTCAAACACCTATTCTACCATCAGTTTCAGATCTACTTCCACAATTTGACAGATTTATGGCTGAACTAGAAACTCAAGTTGACCAACTCTATGCATTATTGGTAGAAAAAGTCCACGGTCAGGGCATTATTGACTTTTCAACCCTAACTAAAGGCGCAACACGTATAGAAGCCTTAAGAATGTTCATTTACCTACTTTTCCTAGCACAAGACGGTTTAGTAAGTTTATGGCAAAATGAAGAAACAGAAGAATTATACATCGCAGTGGGGAACCTAAAAGTTGGAAAAGCAAAACAACAATTCAATTGAAACTCAAACAGACGTAGCTGAGCAACCACTACCTAACCAGGTAACTGAAGAGGAACAACAAACAATATCCGCAGATCAGTCAATTACAACCATTGTAGAAACCGAATCTACCGCGGACCAAACCAGTCCGGATCCGATTGATCAAAATGATGTTGAAGATAAAGAAGCTGATGCGGTCCATGCTGCTGAGAAGTTAAAGCATAATTTGGCACTTATTGAAGCCGCCTTATATGTAGCGGGAAAGCCTTTGGATATAAACGTTTTATGTCAAGTTGTTGGCAGTCGCTCTAAAAAGAGAGTAAAAAAGTATGTTGATTTTGTTATAAAAGGCTATGCTGATAGGGATTCGCCTTTGGAAATTTTGGCTTTAAAGGATGAACGTTATGTTTTGCAGGTTAAGGCTGAGTTTACTCCGCTTATAAAGAAGCTGGTGGATAGGCCTTTGCTTTCGTCTGGTCCTCTTAAGACTTTGTCTTATATTGCGTTTAGGCAACCTATTACTCAGAAAAGGGTCATTGAAGTTCGTGGGCAGCATGCTTATGGTCATGTGAAATTGTTAAAGGATATGGGGTTGATTATGTCTGATCGTGTTGGGCGTTCAATGGCGCTTAAGACTACAGATTATTTTGCGGACTATTTTGGGTTAACTCAGGATACTTCTGCTATGAAGCGTGAGTTGAGACGTATTTTTGGTGATGTAGCTAAGGAAGTAGAGCAAACTTAAATGGATATGTTTATATGGAAATTAACCGTTAGTGACTACGCTAATTAAAAGGAATGCAGAATAATGTCTACTCATAGCAGTTTACGCAAAAGAAAACTATCAGGCGGTAAAAAAAGAGTTTATCGTACGAAAAAGAAGTACGAAGCAGCGGGCTATCCTGCTGAAACAGTTCTAGGGGAACCAAAACGTAAAATCACCCGAAGCTTAGGCGGTAACATAAAAGTTAAAGCCTTAACAGAAAATTTTGTCTCCGTAACTGATAAAAGAACAGGACAAACCCAAAAGGTAGAAATTCTCCGTGTAGTTCGAAACGGTGCAAATGTTGACTACAACCGTCGAGGTGTCATAACTAAAGGCACAGAAATTGACACAACACTTGGTCACGCAAAAGTAACCAGCAGACCAGGCGCAGACGGAGTCATAAACGCTGTTCTAATCGCTGGCAAAGAAAAACAATAAAAAATATTTTTTTAATATTTTTATTTTCTATACTTATGTAATTGTTTTTGTTGTTCTGCTTGCTGTTGTTGTTTTATAGTTACAAGTTGGTTTGCAAGTTTTAGAATTATTTGTTCTTTTGGTTCTTTTTTCTTTACAGTGAGCATGCCCATTTTTACCCAAGGCGTTTTAGGATAACCCGCTGTTGGGTTAATGTCGTTTTGTAATCCAAGTTTGTCAGCGGCCTCTTTGAGCTCTAAAACTTTAGGACTAAATACTGCCATATTTTTAGGAACCCGTCTACCTTCGCTTTTGCTTTTTCCAACATCAAAGTAGACCGGCCAAATTATTGCATTATCTGATTTTCGCATTTTTCTTTTCCTTCTGTCCTATTTATGGGTATAATACGCTACCAGTTTTTGGTCAACAACATTATCTACTCGTGTAAACCCAAATCGTTCAAACTGTATAACCTTGTCTGGCTTTAATTTTTTGCTTTCACTTTCCGCAAAACCCGTTATCATTTGAGCGTTCTGCAATACTATTTCACAGTAAATTTCTGTGCCCTTTGGAATCCAGTGAATAATTGGAGCCTTAATTTTTCTCACATCCTCATAGGATTCGCTTAAGTATTTAGCTTCAACCGCTAATATTTTAGGTTCAACCGCGTCAATAGTTGTTTGTTTATCAACTTTTGTAACTTCTATGTTAAAGAGTTCCATGAACCTAATAGTTTTGCCTGCCTCCATGAGTGTTACGTCTTTTTTAGAAACCCAAAAACTTGCAGACGCTTCATCTCCTTTGTTGGGCATTATAGTGTATTCTCGAAAACCGCGTTCAGGTTTTTCTGGATATAAGGGCAGTTTTGATGTGAATTCTTTAGGCATTTCTTTAACTTTAAGTTCAATAGGTTCAGATACAAAAAAGTATCTATCACTGGAGGCATCCAAAATTTTACGATTATGCGAATATAGATTTTCCCAGCTTAACGTAACATCATTAGCCTTTATTCCCACATCAATGATCATTTTTTTAATAGCCTCAGATGTAATTCCCCGTTTACGCAAAGCTGCAAACGTGCCAAGACGAGGGTCATCAAACCCTGCATATGTTCCCTCTTTAACACCTGCAATAATTTTGGATTTACTCAAAAACGCGTCTGTAATTTTAAGTCTGCCATAATGTATAGCCTCTGGATATTCCCATCCGAGAGCTTGATACATGTATTTTTGGCGTATCATGTTAGTGTAGTGTTCTTTACCGCGAATAATATGGGTCATACCCATTAAATGGTCATCTATACCTGCGGCCAAATTGTAAAGCGGCCAAAGAGTATATTTACTGCCTACACGTGGATGGGGATACTTTTTAGTATCAATAATACGTAGTGCTGGCCAATCACGAACCGCTGGATTAGGGTGATCCAGTTCTGTTTTTACCCGTACGACTGCCTGTCCTTCCTTGTAGTCACCGTTTAACATTTTATGCCAACGATCCAACTGTTCTGTAGCTGATAAGCCACGACATGGACAGGCTTGTCTTGATAAGGTTATTTTATGAAAAACCTCTTGTTTACACTCACAAACATAGGCAGCGCCTAAATTTACAAGTTTTTCTACATGCTCATAATAGATAGATAATCTATCACTTTGAATGTATTCTTCATCTACTTCTACACCTAACCATTTTAAATCTCTACGAATGCTTTCATAAAATTCTAAGGCTGGTTTTTTGATTTTAGGATCAGTGTCTTCAAAACGAAGAATAAATTTACCCTTATACATACGCGCATATTCATGACTAAGCACAATTGCTCTAGCACTACCCAAATGCAACACACAATCAGGGTTAGGAGAAAATCTTGTGATGATTTGTGTATACTTGTCTACGTTAGGTAGACTAGCGAGTTTTTTTTCTTCAGGTTTTTCTTTCTTTTGTGTTTCCGGCCAATTTTGCTCTACAATAACCTTCTGTTCAGCTAATGAATAACTATTAACCTCTTCTACAATACTGTTAATTACTACAGATAACTCTTTAACGCCTGATCGTAGATCTTGTCTTTCTCCAAGAACCTTTCCAACCATAGCGCCTGCTTGTGCTTTACCATCATGCGAAACGGCGTTAAGCAACGCTGCCTTTCGAATTAATTCTATAAGATTTTTATCTTGTTCAAGCGCCAAATCTTTTACACTCACTAAATGTTACATGTCGCGTTTAATCAAGAATTCGGAGAACGCTTGTAATTTTTCCTTAGCCTCAGGTGTAGGCAACAAACAATTTACCTCATTCCAACTCTCAGTTACCATTTTTTGTGCCGTCTGCGCAGTGTACTCAATAGCCGTATACTTTTGCATAATAGCAATTGCCTCATCCCGCAACGCTTGAGCGCTAGTGTGCATATCAAGAATTTCAACAAGTCGCTTCCTATCTAACTCATTGGCGTTTTTAAGCGTATAAATTACCATAAGAGTACGTTTACCCTCTGTAATATCTTGACCCACTCCACCTTTCTTTTTAGCAAATTCTTGACCTGTTAAATCCAAAATATCATCCTGCATCTGAAACGCAACCCCTATACTCTCTGCGAAACGTCCCAGTTTTTCTACTAAAGTTTTTTCTGCACTAGAGATAACCGCCGCCATTTTCGCTGCCATACGCGCTAAAGTACCCGTCTTATAGGCACACATCTGCAAATAATCTGCTTCCGTAACATTATTAGCATTAGCTAACCCTCGATGCCACGCAATATCCATAGCCTGCCCCAAACTAAGATTAATCATCTCTTGCACATAAACCTCATAAACACCACAAAGCACCTCAGCAGACAACTTTACATCCTTTGTCATCAAAGACAACAAAGGCATATAATACATGGCATTACCCACATTAACAGAAATATCTAATCCATACACCTTATAAGTACAAGGTTTACCACGACGCAACTCTGAGGTATCTTCTATATCATCAATAACCAATGTACCGTTATGAATAACCTCAGGAATAACAGCAAAATCTATGTAATCATCCTCATTTTTACCCAACGCTTTACAGATAAGCAAAAACAAAGCCGGGCGCCAACGCTTTCCCCCTCTATCTAACATATCCCAAATAGGATCTGCTATAGCCTTATCCATAGTCTCCAAATTATAACTATACATAGGCGGAATAACTTGAAAAAGAATTGAATCCTTAGCAAATTTACGAGGAAGATACTTCTCAATAACCTTATCAATTAACAGAGCCTTGTCTTCAAGAAAACCTTCAATATCCAATTAACATACGCCCCTTCGTCTATGCGCATAACCCTCTATACTAAAACCCCTTATTTTTAACCACTCCGCAGACTCCCCACAAATAACCATGGGCACTTCCACTAAACCTGACACATTTTCAACACCCACAAGAAACAACACATTTTTCAACTCATTAAGGATACCTGCCAAAAACTGTTCAGTCTCTTTACTACTCCTAACAGCTGTTTCTAATACCGGCTGAATAATACCTGCCAAACTAGCACCCAAAGCTAACGATTTAGCCACATCCAATCCACTACGAACACCACCCGACGATATAACAGGTAACTTTGCAGACTCTACAGACTCTACAACACTTACAACAGTTGGAATACCCCAATCCCAAAACGCCGCACCTAACTGCTGCTCCCCACGAAAATACTCCACCGCCGCAAAACTAGTCCCACCCACACCACCAACATCAATAGCACTTACACCTGCATCCTTTAACACCTTAGCATCTTCAGCACAAATACCCGCACCCGTCTCCTTAACAATAACAGGCTTATCTAACTCACCTGCAATCTCAGCAATCTTTGCCAAAACACCCTTAAACACCGTCTGCCCCTCCGGCTGAACAGCCTCCTGTAACGCATTAAGATGAAACGCAACCGCATCAGCATCTATCATCTCAACAACTTTACGAACCTCTTTTAAACCATAACCATGAACAAGCTGAACACCACCAAGATTAGCAATCAAAAAAGCATTTGGCGCATATTTACGCGCAACCGCAAAAGTCCGCTCAAGAGCAAAATTCTCAACAGCCGCCCTCTGACTACCAACACCCATACCCAAACCCAACTTTTCAACAGCTATAGCAATGTTCTGATTAATTTTAACAGCCTCTTCTGTGCCCCCAGTCATAGCACCAACAATTAATGGTGCTAAAAAAGTTTTATTCAAAAAAGAAGTTGAAAGGTTAATATCTTCACGATTAACCTCTGGCAGAGCCCGATGAACAAATGTTACATTCTCAAACCCTGCAGTTACTTTCCTTGCTTGCGCTTTCTTTTCAAGACAAATTTGAATATGTTCTGCTTTCCTTTGTTCAGTTTTATGGGCAGCCATTTTACGTCTTCTCTATTACAGTACCTAACACACTTTGGTCTGTTAAGGCTCTGTAAATAGATAAGCTTTTTGTGGCTCCAGTCACCGTGACAGGTATACCCGCTTCAACAGCTGGGATAAGCTCAGCAATTTTACCTGCCATACCACCGGTAACATCTACCCCTTCAGCTTTTCCAAGCTTAGGTTGCAACGCCTTAAGCTCTGCAAGATTCAAATGCTTTATAGGTTTAGCATCCGGATTAACTTTCGGATCCGACTCAAAAATACCATCCGTATCAACACCTACTACAATCTTTTGAGCATTATACTTTAATGCCAGATAAGAAACCAGTTGATCACCACTAAGAATGGTAAAACCAAGTTTTTCATCCATAACCGCATCACCATACAACACCGGAGTAAAACTTAGTTTACTCATAGCCATAAGAGCGGACTCATCAAACACTTTAATTTTCCCGCCATCTGTAACCACACAATTTACTGGTGCAACACTAACAGCTGGAATCTCATGTAAAATAAGCGCATCCATAACAAGCCCATTAAGCACCGTCATCATATGATGTGTCTCAGCGCAACCAAACTTTTGCGCTAAATCATTTTCCCTATAACCATCCTTAATACCATACTTTGCAGCGGATGGATGGCCAAAACTACCCCCGCCATGAACTATAATTAAATTATCCAAATCAGCGCGTTTAATCTCTTCACCCATACGATTAATTAATTCACTTCTAGGACTTGCCTCCTCAGCCTTATTAGTAATAGCTGAGCCACCAAGTTTCAATATGATAGGACGTGCATCATTCATTGCAATCATTACCACACAATCTAAATCGAGACACTTAATTAATTTTACACTACTTAAAGCTTTAAACTAACCTGCACTATAAAACCAATACAACATATCAAAATAACGTGAAAATGTCTGTACAACACTGAACAACTACCAAAAAAAAGAAAAACATAAAATACGAACGAATAATCTACATACGTATTATTCCCATACGTCTACAAATAAGTCTCCAAGTCTTAATGTTGTAGTAATAAAATCTGTTTGTAACCTGAATTTCCGTAAGAATTAGCGTAGACACCAAAATATCCTTAGTGATTCTAAAGTTTTATTGAATTAAATATTTGTGTCCTAATATTTTTATGATTTTGGTTTTTTATCGACTTAATTTTCTGTCTACGCTAATTTTAGCGTAGACGTAAGACGAGTTAAA
>Ga0123354_10006190_pt1 | contig 17703 bp, 9 predicted proteins | sample TergutLab28metaG_2_FD_97872 | JGI IMG/M metagenome (GOLD analysis project Ga0123354, IMG submission 97872) | Labiotermes labralis P4 segment gut microbial communities from Petit-Saut dam, French Guiana - Lab288 P4 | ecosystem: Host-associated > Arthropoda: Insects > Digestive system > Gut ...
GGGGGGGGGGATGCACAACCATGATGCAGACAGGGAAGCCTGCTTAAACCGACAGATATTAAATAATCCTGTCAAAAGGAAAGCAATGGAGGACTTGTGTGAAAGACCGCACAAATTGATACACAAAGAACTACGCAGCCAGTAGTTGGATATGCTGACTTATAAAGACATAAGGAATATTAGCAGGAACATACATAAAGCACGCTTCTCCCAACTACTTCCTCTCCCAACAGATACTGAAGAAACTCATGAAGCATTAAATGCTGCACCACTATTAACAAGTTCGACAGATCTTGCTTGTTAATGACTCGGAAAAAAAACTATTGTAATGTTTTCTTGCAAAAACAATTTACAGTTTTTTTTAGCTCCATTGATGTGCGTTACGTTGAAGGGACAATCAAATCAGCACCGAAGTTTTTCCACCAAATATTTACAATTCATTGAATCTTCTATATTCAACTTGCATTTTTTTTACCGGCCAATAAACATCCAACGTTCTATTAGGATGTATTCAGACATACGGTGTCAGAGGCTGCAAAACTTGGTGTGAATGCTTTTCCAACAATTGTTTACGCTGACTTCGAAACCGCCATTCACAGCGCAGTGACAACCGTGTGGCCAGGCCGCGAAGTCAAAGCATGTCGTTTCCATTTAGGACAGAACTGGTGGCGGAAAATACAATCTTTGGGACTCAGCAAGCAGTATGGAAAGACTCTGACGTAATTCAGTTCTTGAAGAAAATATTCGGACTGTCCGTTTCACCACAGGCGGAAGGCTGCAACTGTTTTGCGTTGGAACAGTTTTGTTACTACCTGCTAGAAAATTAAATTGATACAGACTCCACTTTTCCTCCACCTGTTTGGTCCGAATGTTCTGCATCATCATTGAGGACCATAAACGCATGTGAGTCATTCCATGCCCACTTAACTGCACTATTTTACAGTGCGAATCATAAAATGTTTGTTCTTGTATCTGTACTGCAAAAAATACAGAATGAGACCTACATCAAAATGAGAAGTATCACTACACGAAGATTTAAAAAATCAGCTACATTCAAACAAGAGGACTTATTCTTCCCTAAATCTGGACAGTATAGGGTTAACCTGATTTCAAGAATCGAGTTTGTTTCATCTGTGTCGTATAAATTTCTACCAAACACAAACTTGTAATTCCTTATTGCTTGAATTTACGATGCCACTTGCCACTTCTGTAACTGTGCATGTTATTGCACAAAAGATAACAGATACTACGAATGTCAAACCACAGTGAGGTTGAAAGGTATATATTTTAAAAATAAATGTAAATTTATGATACTAAATATTACCTTGATGCCACGAATAAAGGAAACATTTGTTTGATCCAACGTAAATACAAAATCTACATTACAGTATCTATTCGAGTGCTGTCCTGATGTCTCATTTATATTCACAATATTTTCAAGAAACTGGCATGTTTTATTTGTGCTTATTTTATTAATTTCAGATTAAACTTTTGTGTGTTCTTGCTGCTCTCGTTATTGGTATCTGTTCAACCTGATATTGCGAAGATCTTTTTTCATATCATGAGTGAAAACAGTTGTTTACACAAAATTGTGTTACTAATTATCAAACATATTTGGAGAACAAACTGAATAACTTCTGGACATGAAGCAACAGTGTGTGAATGAAATATCACACAGACGTTCTGCAGAATGGATAAGAATTATATGAGCACAGTTCGGGGGTCAGGTGTTTGGTACTCCGAGACTTACTGCATTAAAACTCTTTCCGGAGACAGTGTTTTCATCAGATCATAACAATAACTTAAAATGGGAGATATTAGGAACACAATGTGCCTGTCTTCTTCCCCGAAAAGATTTTTTAATAGAGTTAAACATTAGACAATAACATGATATAACAACTGTGTTGTCGATGTCATTCAACAATTCTGTAATTGTGTATATAATTGTGTATAAAGTAAAGTACAATAAAACTATAAGAACCTTCCAAATTTTGGGCATTTTGTACACCCATGTCTTTCGATGCAACTGATACAACTCCTTACTAATCGCGGGACATAACTCGGCATATTTGGGGTTGACAACCCGGGACGCAACTGATTCAATTCCTTTCTAATCGCAGGACGCAACTGATATACTTGGAGCGGTCACCTTGGGACGCAAGTGATACAATTTCTTAACCGCGGGATGCAACTCGTACTTCCTTGTCGCCGTCAACCACACCGGCAGATAGGATTCCACTCCGGAACTGGCATCTGAGACCTACTGCGGAGGACCTCCCCCTGCCCACGGCAGCCTTCGCTAATCAACTCTGTACAAAGTAAGCCACGCTCAGGCCCGTTTACAAGTTTCGCACTATAGGGACGCGTTCTTAGGTATAATCTCATTCATACGCACACATTTGTTAGGCTGGAGGTAGGCTGTATAAGCAGTAAGCTGTAATAAGCAGTAGGCTGTGTAAGCAGTAGGCTGTAATAAGCAGTAGGCTGTGTAAGCAGTAGGCTGTATAAGCAGTAGGCCATATAGGCGGTATAAGTATTAATTTTAGTTGAGTCGTAATAAGTAAAGTGTGTGTATAGGTACAGCCGACCGTAATCGCGACAGCATGAGTCAACCAGATTCAGGAAACGCAATGGATCCCCTGCGAGGCAGATATGGTAGCATATCGGATGCTATGAAACTTATTCGCCAACTCTTTGATGGGGATAAGCGGAAGTTGAAGGAATATGTTGATAATGTAACTACAGCATTTGAACTTGTTAAACCCAACGAACATGATCTGTTGCTAAAATTTGACAAAACGAAAATAACCGGAGAGCCTAGGAGCAAACTCTTGGTCAAGGAAATTACATCGACATCGTGTGATGTGAAACAAATTTTGGAGGAAAATTACGCAGTTAGAAGAACTCTAGATTATTACGCGTGTCGGATGGTCACCAGCAGACAGGGCGTAAGTGAGAGCATAGCATCGTGGAGCAGTCGGAGTTGAGGGAAACGACATACAGAATATGTAAAGATGAAGAAGTGATTGGTGCTATGGGGCTCATTAATCACCTCGCGAAATCATGTTTCGTGCAAGGGTTAAGCAACGAGTGAATTCAAACTATAGTGCGGTCAAAGGGAGAAAATGCTCTGTTATTAACCTGCATAGGCGCAGCACTAGAAGAAGAGTCGGCAATCTTATCTGCTAGAGAGAGACAGTTCTCAGTACAGAGAGATTATGGAAACATGTTTAAAGGGCTAGCCCGAGTTTCAGGACAAGCAAACAATGGAGGTAGCAGCAATCGAGTACAAGTGTTGAGAGGCTCCGGTAGAGGACCTGGGTTCGTAACCCGAGTAGAATCAGAAGGCCTTCTGCACCCTGGACGCGGGGTTAATCCGAGAGGTAGTGTAAGTGATAATAGAGGCACAATTAGACGCGAGAGTACGAGTGCAGGTACGAGAGATTCAGGTAAAAGGATCAGATGTTACGCATGCGGTAATTTTGACCACGTGGCTAGGGCATGCACAACTACAGATAATTGTGGATGGAGGAGAATTAGTTCGGGAAAAGGACGGAGGATTCACGGCAGCAGCTCCGCTGGACCCCGGCAGTAATGGTGGGCTGCACAGAGCCAGCGACCACAGCAATGAATACCATCGCGTTGCAAGTAGATAAGGGAGTGAAGGAAAAATTAAAATTTTTGTTTGATATGGGATAGGAAGCATTTTAAGCCAGGGTCCACATGGTCATGACCTGCCCGTTGCTTAAGCAAGTCGAGTACTGATGAAAGCTGAAAAGAATTACTCTACCATAGAAAGGGAATTAACAACAATTGTTTGGGGTTGCAAGCAATTTAGGTAATATATATGGGGCCGGAAATTTACGATTGTGACGGACCACAAGCCGCTAACATGGATTTTTAAAATGAATGTCCCTAGCTCTGGCATAATGAAATTGAAATTGAAACTACAAGAATTTGACTACTTACTGTATACTAAAAAAGGCAAGGAAAACGGGAACAGTGATGGACTGAGTGGGATGTTTTCAGAAACAGAGCCGGAAGGAACAATTGTTAATGCTTTAACGGGGGAAGCTGAGGAAGTAGGTATGATACCGGAGAGTGAGGGGTCAGGAGATACCGAGAGGAAATGTAGAGGGGAAGGCGAGTCAGAGACAGCATGTAGATACATAAGTGGAAAGGAAAAGTTGGAGATTTCGAAGGAAATTCATGATTCCCCTATCGGTGGGCATGCAGGCTTAAATCGCACGTACCACAAATTGAAACAGTTTATAAACTGGTTAGGGAGTGTTGCTGATATCCTTTTAATATTATCCTGCCATCTACACCTGGGTCTGCCAAGTGGTCTCTTACACTCAGGTTTTCCTACCAAAACGCAGTATCCGACTCTCCTCTCCCCCTACGCGCTTCATTCCCCCTTCCACCTTATTCTCGACTTTATCATTCGAAAAATATTGGGTGAGAAGTACAGATCATTAAGTTCCTCATTATGTAGTTTTCCCCACTCCCAAGTTACATCGTCCTCTTAGATCCAAAATTCTCCTTAACACCCTATTCTCAAACATCCACATTCTATGTTTCTCCTTCATTGTCAGCGACCAAGTTTCATACTCATTCAAAACAGGCAAAATTATAGTTCTATAAATTTTAATCTTTAAATTTTTGGATAGCAAACTGGAAGACAAGATTCTGTACCCAATGATATCAAGCATTCACTGATTTCAACCTGCTCTTAATTTCTTTCTGAATAGAATTTTGATATGTTAAGGTTGTCCCCCTCATATTTGAAATCGTTCACGCCTTCAAAGGAATTATTTTCCTGTCTTCATACTCTGAATTCGTTCTGTATTCTAGTCTAGAGACATGACCACATACTTAGTTTTATCAGCATTTACTCCTAGGCCATTCTCCTTATTCGCCACTAACAAAGCTTCTGCGTTGTCCTTCATAGAATGTACGCTTACTTCCAGCATATTAACTTCATCATTATAAACCAGAAGCTGGTGTGTACCATTCAATTTCAAGCCATTCTGGTTTACCTGAACCCTCTTAATGGCGTACTCTAAAGCCAAGTTGAAAAGAAATGACGAGAGATCATCTCCTTTTTGAAACCATTCCTAACAGGAAACCTGTCAGTCAAATTCTTGCCTCCCCGGACTCAGCTATACGTTTCATTCAGACACATTTTTATTAGACTTACAGGTTTCATGGGGATACTAATGTAGTAATGCCAGAAACGGTAACGTCTACTTTCGGGCGACTTTCCTTTGGCAACGCTGTCAGCCCTGTCTATCTGACTGTACAATGTCTCAACACTAAATGAATCATGAAAGCAGTCCTGTGTCATATTTGTGTGTAAACAGTCAGCTACCAAAGGGACCCTAATTAGCCATGAATGCTTAAGTGTCATAAGTCTTGAAAACGTACTGTGCAGTTAGTTATGTCTTGCATTTAGTAAATGGACTGGAATGTTTTGGTAGTAAAACTAATGGGTACTACTAACAGGCAGCTGAGTGAAGGTTCTTAGATGGGGAAAGGGAACATTGTACCTGATCTATGCATTATACCACCAAACAGCTTGCAGAATTTCGACTTCTTTCAGTAGAGATTTTGCTTTTGACGGGTTAGCTGTACTGGAGTTTTGTTGAAAATGCAACGTTGCGATGTTTCGCGTGCGAAACAGGCTCGTGTGCTGTCTATAAATGAAATATGAGAAATCGTAATGGATTCGGACAGCGACAAGGATAAATATTACGCATCACAAGAGTCGGAGGACGAAGAGGAGCCACGCTCACCTTCGCGACGGTTTTCCATTTCACATCCTCCAAGTCCAGATTATTCTGCCAGCAGCTCTGAAGATGAGGATGATGTTGGTAATGTGGCAGGTCAACAGCCACAACCCTCTCAGTGGACACTGCCCCCTAAACCCCGAATGCGTGTAGTGCACACCTTTATTGGGACCCCAGCGGGGGATTGTGGGATGCTGGCACGGGCTGGGCATGAGCCACGACCATCCATGGCTGTAGGGAGACCAGCCCAAGCTTCTACTAACACATCGCAAGACTGGACACAAGTCACATTGAACACTGACCTGGTCGCAATCACACGAAAGGCCGATGTCGCGTGTGTTCAGCGCGGGGGGGTTTGAAGCGAATGGTGATATTCAGATGTGTCAAGTGCGACGTGGCGCTTTGTGTCGACCGAAACTGTTTTCAGGATCGTCACACAAAGAGCAACTTATAAGACATCTATTCGTCTTCCTTCCTGCAAACATTTGAAGCTTCGACCACAATGTAAGTAAAAAACATAGAGATTTGCAAGTTTTTTTTCAAAACAATTCTTCTCCATTACCCTATAACGATATGACAGCATTTGAAGGCACACTGAGCAACGTCTGTTTCCTTACCAACAAAATTCTTTTTGTTTCACAAATTTATCCCGATTAGTTCTAAAAATATTCAGGTTTTTCGAATATAATGCGCAAAATTTAAATACACCGCAAAATAATTTGGCGAGCTGGGACTTACAGATGGGATTTAACTCGGCGTTTAAAGGGTTAATCACAATTTTACCTTCAGCGTTACATATTTAAAAAAATTTGTTTTCCTTACTTTTAATATGTAATGAACAGTCTGACAGGCTAATTGTTTTAACGGAATCGCTGAATACTAAATATGCATTTGGAGATTTTATGGAATATATTGTAAGGAAACTGCTGTTATCTTGCGATTTGTTGATGATGCACGCTGCAGACAGACGTTTGCGACTCTTGTATTACTGCGGCAGAATGTTGAGGCGGTGGTGCACTTTGTTGGTAATCTGTGGACAGCAAAGTGGATGGGGCAGGTAAAGAATAGAACCATATTATAGAGTGGATGTTAGATATATGCGGTACCCTACACAAACTCTGAAAACGGTTTCACAAATATTGCATGTAGTATAAAGTAAAATTTGGTAAGCCATGAAACACCATGTTCCAAATCATGAGATTTTTAATAAACATGACATTCACTCGAACACATTCTGATGTCGTGCCTGCCACGGAAAAATAAATTAACATTATGTGGTGAAAACCAATAAATGAAACCAGATTCTTCGTTGTGTAAAATTTCTTAACCAGAGCCCTTTGTGGCAAAGGGCTGCTAAATAAACGCCCAATGTCAGCTAGGTCCTGTGTGTTTTCCGCGAAAATTAATGCAAGTTACTTCAAAACTATTCCTCATATCAGACCAGAATAAGGCAATAAAATGCCACTTAGTGATTTCAAATGCATTACAGCAAGTTTTCAGTACGAAGCAATAACGATATTTGTGGTTTTCCTTGCAATCAACAAGATGATTGCCTTGTGTGAGCAGCAACTTTAAATTTTATATGGTGGTTTAATTAAAAGTTATACAAGACATAAAATAACCGTTTCGTGACAACACTGCATCTTACAGCTAACAATGCAAACATTATATACTAACAGTAATAATCGTACTGAGGGTAGCCTGGATATGCTTGATGTGAGTCAATAGAGTAAGGCTGAGAGGGGTATTCCTCATTTTGAGGATCAGTCTCGCGAGCCCCCATCAGGACGCTTACGCCATCTAGCAAGAAAAAGAGCGTTCTTGCATTAGAATTGCGAAAATTTGGGGAATAAAATTGCCTCTAAATATTTTTAAGCGTCAACATGGATGGAGGTTATGATACCAGAAATTGATTGTTTATTGTATAAATAAAATATCTAATTCATTTATTTAAAACTTTGATGAACAACCTGATAGAGTTTACTATACTTTATGCACAATATAAATTAAAGCATTCTAAAATTACTAAATAATTTAATTCATTTTCTGCCTCCATTTTAGACAATCATTATCAAGTTTTGTGCTGATTAAGAAATTTCCGCAATAAGTAACTTTCACCCCTCACCGTTAGATCAGTTGGCTTTGAGTTGGCATTTAATGTGTTGCAATTATCTGGCAATAGTATTCAAACCCCATTGTAGGGTTTATTCATAAGCTGCATTGAGGCTAGGGTCGTAACTGGCTAATAATAATATTCAAACCACGGCCCTATTATTAAGAAATATCTTACGAGAGTGAATGCGTTTTAATTACCAAGAATCGGCGATTCTTCCCCATTTTTGGCCTGAAACTCACATAGACTGTGTATAAGCGTATAGTTCTTATCTCGTTTATAAAGACCAAACGCTGGATGCTTCGTAGGGAAATACTCGCCATTTATTGTGAGACTCTTATGAAATACACGCAACATTTGCGGGCCAAATGCAGCCTTTGTAATTTTAAACTTGGAGGTACAAAGAGCACGGCCTGAACTTCGAAGGGTTAAATTCAAGGCGGGTAAAACCGGTAAAGACAAACAAAATCTATTACACTGTTGTTACTAAGAATAATTTCGGCCTAGTCTTCCTATGCATACCACGAAGTCATACAGAGGCGGCCACGTAAATTAACTGATTCTTAATTTCGGCATGTTAAGAGAGTTGTTACCTTGAACCTCCGCCCAACTCACCCCCGAGGAAAAAACCGGGATTGGCCCCAGCTTGTCTGGATGCTGTGGAGACGAGATAAATCTCTCGCCCTTGCCAGGAGTCTAATTGTGATTTCTCGGTCCTCCAGCCTTTAGCCTCACAACCTTAATGAAAATTATCAGCCGGAAAGTCGGAGAAATAAGTCGGCACTATCAGGCCAAGATACGTACGTCATAAACTCTCAGTGCTCACGTTTAGCTTCCTATTGCGATATCAAACTACCGGCTGAGGAAGGCCTTTCCCGTCTGCATAAACTCGCACTGTGACAGCCGTAGTTAACCACCTTCGGTTCGCATATAACATTCAACGGACAGTGTAACGGAGTGCAATACTGCGATGTTGAAGTGAGTACGATACTGCTTGTACCATATTTATTAGAAGGGTTAAAAGCACAGCTACTAATGAAATTTCCCGTCTCGTAGAAAACCTGCTGTTTCGAAATAAGATTTAATAGAATTTTCCGTAAATGATCAGTCTATTTTACCGTCAAATACAACAAATATCCTTTTAGGCGCGTTCGCATGGTCGCACGAAGTTCCTGTTAGATTTATGTCCGTCTTTCCATCTGTCTGTCTTGTCGATACCTGCGGACAGATGTCCATCTGTCCGCAGGTATCGACAAGACCCCTATTTTAATACTGGAATTGAAAAAGTTCACAAAGTTGTTGAGAAAATCCAAATTTGGGTGAAGTAGGACAAAAATTTCGGGCGCTCTACATGTAGATCTACTTATGTTTATTTTTGCCGGCGACTTACATTCGCCATACAAGCACTGCTGTGTGACACTCGGTAGTTTAGATCGTTTGTACTGACTTGTAAATCAACAATACACACATAAAACATTTTTAGGCGCGTTCGCATAATTTCGAAAGGCGACTATTAGTTTCGTCATGCCTGTCCGTCCGTCTGCATGCAATCACTTGGCTCTCATTAGAAGAAATTATGCGCAATGAGCTTATTTTCCTCGTGATGGCATATAAACTGGTAAAGATGTACTGATGTTGCAGAGAGACGTTTTGCCTTCATTGTCAAAGGCAGATTCATGGTCAGTTACCTGCAAACTACTAGCCATATGCAGTTCTGTGAATATGTTTAGTAACTTTTATATATATATATATATATATATATAATTCATCAGTTATAAAATTAGTTACTAATTAATTGAACGACTTGTTTTCCCATAAACTCAGAGGTGTCTTTACGTTGTTAGTGCTTTTAGACATAGGCATATGTTTGAAAGTAGACAGTTTCTCCTGTACCGTGTTCCATGCACAACATCCACTATATTTCGGTGGGTATAGGCCTTCTATGTAGTGAAGCCACTGTGCTCAGGGACCCGATACAAGAGACATCTATGTAAACGTCCATTCTTCACCCTGGCCCAGGTTGTTAATTAAGTGAATCAAATTTACACCAGCGTTCCTTTCTTTATAGTAGTTACCTGTATGTGAGTGTGTATAATTATTCTCTTTACCCTTATTAACAGTAAGTACTCGAAACAACGCTAGCTTGAATCGTGTACTACGCATCAGTGAGCATAATATTTCATGTTTGGTCCACAAACTATTCATGCCAGTTGACGGCATTGTGCTGGCTGTGTCTTGTAACTTCGTGGTTTAATATCATAACAGTGTGGAAGCACAAAAAAGTTTGTCTTTTATCAGTTACGTCAGAATTTTAAAGCGTTTCCTTTCAGTTGCACTCGCCACTTCCGGTTTCCATCCGCTGCCATTCGCATCCTTTTCCATCCTGATCTCACAACAGTCCTGTTATCTCTCTCTTCTTTCGTTATTTCTTTTCATACTTTCCTTGAATATATTCTTTTTGGTGCATTTCGCTAACATCGCCTAGCACAGGTGATATGTCTACCCACCGCGTTACATTGTATCTCTAGGATTTTTTTTTATTTCATGTTGTATTTGTTACATAAATAAAGTTTTCATTTAAGGAAATTTTCAGTGAATTTAATCTTCAGCTTACTGAATGTTTTATTTATTTATTTACTTATTTATGTGTTAGTTAATTGTGTCAATAGGTGCGAACACATTGCGCGAGATCTTTGGATAATTATTGACTAATGAATTACAAAGGATGTGGAAGGAAGCGGTCGTGTCCTAATTCCAGGTACAATTACGGTATTTTCCTGGAGTATCTGAAGAAAACACGAGAATTTACATTCCGAACAGTAGGTCTTTTAGCAGAGTTTCGAAACAGACACGTGTCTAATGTATATAACAGCCGTTCATTCTGTAGCAAACCATTGTTATGTCATCCCCGAGAAGCTAGATTTCTCGGAAGTGCCTCTAACTTAAAACATTCACAGAAAGGTAGCAACAGATATTGTTCACTTTATGCTTCTTATATGTAGAAATTAGTCTACCAGCGACGCTGTTTATTCTAGGAAATGACGACGTCGCTAATAGTGCTACAAAAATTATGAACAATTTAACATTTGTCAACAGAGTGTACATCATAATCGGAGTGTTCGTGTTGACGGTTGCTGCAGTCTTGATTGCCCTGGTACTCTTGTACTGACAGGCCGAAAATCAATCTCCTAATGTAAGTTGAATGGTGACTACATGTATCACTTGCTTTCACATTCAAAAACTCTGTACACTGCTCATAATTCTGTTTACGTGTTTTGTAGGATTCTCTCAATCATCAACAATTGTTTCCCTAAAATTTATTAGCCATAAATTTTTTGCAATGGAGATGCAATGTATTTACCGCACGGTATGAAATACACTTTAATATTGTTCTATTTCATGGGCGAAATGCTACCCTTGAAAAGTTTAATTCAACACTCCCCTCATCCTACTTACTCTTCAGAAATTGTAGGAGTATATATAATTGAGTGAATGTATATGCATCATACTCTTTCCAGCATGAAAGTAACGAAGTCAAAATTAGCAAGATTCGTTATTTGTGAGCGTGAAATTGAAATTTGTTTTCAAATCTTCATCCTGTTTTCTGAGACAGACAATTTTGTGCCTATAAGAGGACTGTCCATAGCAGAAACTCCAAACTGTGGAAAAAGGGACGGCGGTAGAAGGAGTTACCAAAAGTGGTCAAAATGTGTACAAATTTGTAAAGACGATGGAAAGATATGGACATGTGATTCCAACATTAGCTCTGTCTCACATCGCGCATCCCTTACAATTCGTGGCGTTTATAGAAATTAAAGGGAAAGAAGTTATCAAATTTTACGTTTATTGGACCGTGCGTCATCTTGATAGTTGAATAAAGAGAGGCCAACTTGATGTAACTTGCTTTTTATTTCATTATTTAATGCTCAACGCGTTTCGGATGTTGATACATCCATCCTCAGGAGCTTGCGACTTGTGTGTTGAGTTATTTCATAGGTTGTATTGCTTTGGTTCGATGCGTGTTAGTGTTACTTTGTGGTTTGACTGGGGTGGTGTGGTATCCGGATGCAGGCTAAAGCCTGCAACCAGATACCACACCACCCAAGCCGGTTGTTATGAAATGTAGTACGAATGTGAAAAAGAAATGATATTAAATACTCAGCTTTCTCAGTACTGCCTACAGACCTTAACAAGGTATCTGTTGCTAACAGAGGTTTAATACAGAGTTCTCTAAATTTTAGCTTGCACGAGATTGTGGGTGACAAAATAAAAAAAGGTTCCTATACTTTTCTTCATTTATTTCACCGATAAAACCAAATGACGAAAAAATATAAGGTTGTACTTTCTTGTATTCACCTTCATATAGATATACATACGTCTGTGTATTCGGGGTGAATACAAAAATGACAGCATAAATCTTATGAATAAAACATTCTTCTTACGTACTGAATTGTCTCTAAATGTTATATATGATACCTTCAATCACTTGTACGATCAAACATCTCCATCGCTGCCATGGAACTAATTCATCATCCGTCCATTAAAATGTGTCCAGTGTTTTGAATGAATGAGAAGGGCAATAATATATCTGAGCTAGAAGTCTGATAATCGAATTTTGCATTACATACACTTATTCAAAGGTTCGACTTGTCACATTTTGATAACATTTACTTGCCTCTTGTAAACAGGAAATTTATCATAATCGGCGGGGTGCTGATATTGGTTGCCGCAATCTTGATTACGCTGTTCCTCTGGTGTATTGAACAAACTAGAAAAGGGTTGGTCCAACGTAAGTTGATTCAATTACATTTCACACCAAAAACTTATACGTCTTTTATGGTTTCATTTTCCACTACATGTTTCAGTCACTTTACAACGTAGTCTCTCTATGCGTGAACATATGTAGTTTTAATTAAATTTATTCTCTGTTATAAGATAGTTTTAAACACGTTCGCATAGTCTCAACAAGAATATACTAGCTTCGTCATACCCATGTGTTCCTCTCTCCGTGTGGAGCTCACTTGACGGATTTCCGTAAAATTTCGTAAAGCGGTCTTTTATTTTAAAAAAAAGTCTCTCCATCCAGTCCAAATTGGTTAAAATAAACTAAAATATCTGTCCCTTTACATGAAGATCTATGTACGTTTCATTGTTGTCGACAATATAGCCTCCAAAAAGCGTTTTCTTCAAGTGAAATGGTATCAGGCTGTTCGAACAGCCGATGAGGTATGAACATTATGCGAACACGCAACAATGTTACATTTTACTACATTGCCTATCGTGTTACCTTGATATTATATACCCGAATATAATGCCGCGGTGACCAGGTACTGATTGTGCTTGCAGTACGGCCTACCGACGGGGAAGTACGAGTTGCGTCTTGCGGTCAAGAAATGGTATCAGTTTCGTCCCAGGGTGTCTGCTTCACTTGTATCAGTTGCGTCCCGAGTTGTCAACTCCAAGCATGACGAGTTGCGTACTGCTGTTAGTAACGAACTGTATCAATTGCGTCCCAACGTGTCTGCTTTATGCGTATTTGTTTTGTCCCGAGTCGTCAACTGCACGCATATAAGTTGCATCGAAAGGTATGGGTATACATGACCAACAATTTGAAGGTCCATACACAGTTTCATCATACTTCATACACAATTATATGCACACATACATAATTGTTGAATGATATCGACAATGCACAGTTGTTATATCATGTTACTGTCTATAATGTTTAAGTCCTACCAAAAAAAATTTTTTTCGGGGAAGAAGGCAGGCACATTGTGTTCCTAATATCGCCCATTTCAAGTTGTTGTTATGATCTGATGAAAACACTGTCTGCGGAAAGAGTTTTAATGCAGTAAGTCTCAGAGTACCAAACACCTGACCCCCGAACTGTGCTCATATACTTCTTATCCATTCTGCAGAATCGCCTGTGCGATATTTCTTTAACATACCGTCGTTTCATGTCCAGAAGTTATTCAATTGTTTCTCCGAATATGTTTGATATTTGGCAGCACATATTTGTGTGAACAATTGTTTTCACTCATGAAACGAAAAAGAAATCTTTGAAATATTAGGATGAACAGATACTAATCTGCCACCAATAATGAGAGTAGCAAGAACACAAACGTTAAAACTGAAATTAACAAAATAAACACAAACAAAAATGCCAGTTTCTTGAAAACATTGTGCCTACAAATGAGACATCAGAACAGAACCCAAATGGATATTGGAATGCAGATTTTGTATTTACGTTGGGATCCAACAAACATTTCCTTTATTTGTGGCATCATAGTGCTTTAGTATCATGAAGTTATATTTATTTTTAAAATGTATATCTTCCGACCTCAAATCTCTTAGCTCACTGTGGTTTGACGTGCGTAGTATCTGTTATCTTTTGTGCAATGATATGCACAATTACAGAAGTGGCAAGTGGCATCGTAAATGCAGACAATAAGAACTAAAAGTGTGTGTTTGGTAGAAATGTATAAGACACTGTTGAAACAAATTCGATTCTCTAAATCAGGTTAGCCCTTTACTCTCCAATGTTTGAAGAGACGAGTTCCTCTTTTTAAAACTATAACTGATTTTTTTAAGTCTTCGTGTAGTGACGCTTCTCATTTTGATGTAGGTCTCATTCGGTATTTTTTGCAGTGCAGATACAAGAACGAAACTATTAGGATACGCACTGTAAAATATTGCACTGAAATGGGCATGGAATGACTCGCATGTGTTTATGGTCCTAAATGATGATGCAGTACAGTCGGACCAAACGGGCAGAGGAAAAATGGAGTCTGCATCCATATAATTTTCTAGCAGGTAGTCACAAAACTGTTCCACTCGCTTGTCGTTCGGAAGGTTGGATATAAACTCCAACGCCAACCTGTGGCTTGGTAAAAGCTACAGTCCGAATATTTTCTTCAAGAACAGGCTTACCTCAGAGTCTTTCTTTCCATACTGCTTACTGAGTCCCTAAGATTGTATTTTCTGCCACCAGCCCTGTCCTAAATGGAAACGACATGCTTTAACTTCTCAGCCTGGCCACACGGTTGTCACTGCTTTGTGAATGGTGGTTTTGAAGGCAGCATAAAGAAGTTGGAAAAATATTCACACCAAGTTTTGCAGTCTCTGATACTGTATGACTGAATTCATCCTCATAGGATGTTGGATGTTTATTGGCCGGCAAGAAAAACGCAAGTTGCGGTAAATGAATTGTAAATAGTTGGTGGAATAACTTCGGTGCCGATTTGAATGTCCCATCAACGTAAAGCACATCAATGGAGCTTAATAACTCTAAGTTGGTTTTGCAAGAAAACAATACAATGGTTTATTCCGAGTGATTAACATGTAAGTTCTGTCGAACTTGTTAACCCTTGTACAGGATTTAACGCTTCATGAGTTTCTTCAATATCTGTTGGAAGAGGAAGCAGTTTGGAGGAGCGTGCTTTATGAATTTTCCTACTAATGTTCCTTATGTCTTTATAAGTGACAGTATTGAAGTACTGTCTTTGTAGTTCTTTGTGAATCAGTTTGCCCTGTCTTTCATACAAGTCCTTCATTGTTTTCCTTTTGACAGAATTATTTAATATCTGTCGGTTCAAGCAGGCTTCACTGTCAGTATCATGGTTGTGCATCACATTTCGCCCGAAAATCTCTCTATTTTAATTGCATTTTACGTAGTATTTATATTTTTTGTTAGTACAACATCATCGTTCCATATTATCAGCAAGAATTTTTTGGAAACAGGAACTTGAAGCCCTTAATGACAAGAAGTTCTTTTCGTTTTTCACTACGTATCATTTTAGAAACTTTCACTGGTTCCATCATCACTCCAACAACGTGGGACACAACTGGTACACAACTGTCACAGCCGAATACTTACCGCGTTACACAAATAATTCTCTGACCCTCGAGAGCCTGGTACACGTCTGTTATACCTGAAAAGTGATCGCGAGACACAACTAACACTCTGACTCTAGGCAGCCCAGGATGCAACTGATACGCAGCCGTTATCTGAAAAGTGACAGCGGGAAGCAACTTGTAAACACCGTACCGAAGTGCTTACAGTTCCTTATCTCTATACTGGTACATAAAGTTTTAAAATAACTGGAAGATGTAGTGGGAAGTGAACGTACCTGATACTGAACACAAACGTAGTGGTTCTCAAGCAATAGGTAACACTCACATGTGCAGCCTTCCATTGCTGCACATTGCTGGAATTCATTAACCCTTCAGCGTGGGCATTTACATACCTCACACTCGTCCTAAAAAGGTAGTGTCTTTTTAAAGGTCGCTTTAATATTTGCAACACATAATTTAAATTATGTAAAATAAACACATGGCTTATAACACTGAATTTCAATGTTGGCTGACTATTCCGACACGCTACGGACAGGAAAACCACGAAAAAAATCAGAAGTGAAATTTTGTGCGGTGAATCTTAAACATTCACCCAAACATAAATAAGATTCACAGTCCGGACGCCAACAGACGAAGTTCTTCCTAATTACTGGTTTAGAAGACACGAATCATCTTCTTTAGGTTCCGCCATTTTTTATATTAGCGGGAATCCTCTCCTGAAATTGACGCTCGGTGTGTTTTAGGAAGCGGCTGTGCGCAAGCACGACCATACACAGGAAGGGGCACACTCGATCCCTGCTCTTCTATTACTCGATTGGTCGGCTGGGCCCTGAATATAAGGCAGTCAGTTGTCTTGATGTGTGGCACAGACTGTGAATCAGACATGTATGGGAATGGAAACACTGGCTATCGCGTACCACGTCGAACATATCTCCTCTTCCACAATATAAGACTTAAACATCTAGTCTTTAAGGTCAGGACTTCCCATACAGATGCTTTAAATAACACAGGCCCACATGCACTACATACTGCATTGGTATATCTCATACGATTTTGTGCAGAATTTGGCAGATTTCAAATATAAATTTTTCGTGATACACAGCCGGGCTTTCCACAGGATCGAAGACTCATCTGCAGAAATATTTTGATTTGGAGATACAACTGCTGAATTCCTTGGCTCAGTCGTTCAATTAGTGGGTAAATTTTGGAAAGTTTGGCCGGGCCTTATATTAACTTAGTGCTTAGCAGCCACTGATATACAAAAGCCTTATCGTAATTACCAATCTTTAAACGGGAGAGAGGGGTTTCCGAGTAAAAGGTGGTGGTTTCTGTAATAAGAGCTTGGTGTTTCTTTCTGCAATATGCCAATTAGCAATCATGTGAGCTACATGCATCTCTTCTTTGTCTACCTGCGTTATATCATGCATAAGATTTTATGTTTCGTTGACTTACATCTCGAGATAATTGTGTAAAAAAAAAATCAACTTCAAGCACAACTTATTCTTAGTATATTAAGTCAACCTCAGCATGTTTCGGGAGTATCTATGCCCATCATCAGGAAGTACAACCGTATGTATACAACAATTGGTACTTACCATTTTTTGGGGTGAATGTCTGTTGTCTTGTTTGGATTGTTGCAATCCAACCAGTACAACAGACAGTGACTTAAAAGGAATAATAAGTACCAGTTGTTGTATACATACGGTTTACCTCCTGATGGTGTGTCTAGATACGCCCGAAACATGTAGAGGTTGACGAAGTGTACTAAGAATAAGTTGTGCATCAAGTTGATTTTTCTTTTCTTTGAGTCTGGTCCAAGAACTTCCGAAGCACGTCCACACCACTACTATAGAATCGTGAACCAAAAACACTACAAAAGTCTCCTGTAAGCCAGTGAATATTCCGATACCATGCCACAAAAATCTTGACCCCCCCCCCCCCCCCCCC
>Ga0123354_10006191_pt1 | contig 17702 bp, 14 predicted proteins | sample TergutLab28metaG_2_FD_97872 | JGI IMG/M metagenome (GOLD analysis project Ga0123354, IMG submission 97872) | Labiotermes labralis P4 segment gut microbial communities from Petit-Saut dam, French Guiana - Lab288 P4 | ecosystem: Host-associated > Arthropoda: Insects > Digestive system > Gut ...
GGTCATAACTTTGTAACCGTCCAAAATCGGACACATGTTTATATGAACTTTTTTGATCACAAAGGCCTAGGAAATCACCTCCTGCAGTTATGCCCTAAAGTCGTGAAACACCCTGTATATATTAGTAATCATTCTTGCTTGACATAATTTTGTGTCAAAGTATATTTCAAGTATGCAACATTTATTATATACTATAGAATTTAAAATTATTAGAGATGAGTTAAATACAATTTCATTCATCCGTATCCATAAACCATGATTCTTAATTATAACTGTATTAAAAGTACTCCTCTGCTGTATAAAATGAATGTTAAGTTAAGAAACCTTTTTAAAGCTGGTTTAAATAATAAATAACTTTATACTAGAGTAGTAAGCTCCCTTTTGGAATGTATTCAAGTTACACATTGGAGGATGTAAATTTATATTCAATCTTGTGGTAATGTTATGAATTTCTTGGTTGGTTGTATATAAATCTTTATTCTTTACCACAAATAATAATACAGAAAATATATATATTGGGATTGTAAAGGCAAAATTTCTAGTCTTCTAAACAACTGTCTGCAAGAATCCTTACTTCTTGATTTTGTCATGATCTGAATTATCTGTTTTTGAATCTTAAAAATACCAATACTATGCAGTGAGTTTCCCCAGAAAATTATACTGTACGTTATTATCGAATGTACATATAAATAATAAATCATTTTTAAAGTATCCTCTGACATGGGAGGTGTAATAACCTTGATTGCATAGCATGACGAACTCAGCCTTGATAATATGTGATTGATGTGACATTTGCATGATAACCTCTCTGAAGTAGTTAGGCCAAGAAATTTTGTGTTTGTGCTGTCAGTAATTTGGTTATTCTGCAATGTAATGTCTAAATCAAGTTTTTGACTGTTCTTTGTTTGAAACTGCAAGGTTGTAGTTTTGTTAAAATTTAGAAATAGCAAATTTTTCCTAAACCATTCTTTAACATTAGCAAAAACTATATTTAATTTATTAGCAAAATTCTATAGGACTAGGATTGGTAATTATGAGACTAGTATCATCAGCACGTAACACTAATTTAGCATCTTTAGCTGTTACTGTAGGCAAATCATTTATATATAATAAAAAAAATAAAAGGCCAAGAATTGAACCTTGTGGTACTCCATGCTTTAACAAGTTCCCAGTTTGAGTAGTTAACAGCATTAGTTTTATCCTTTAATGCAACTCTTTGATATCTCTCCATGAGGTAAGATCTAATTAAGGCTCCAAATGTTCCTCTTATTCCATAGTGCTCTAATTCTGCCAATAGGATTCTGTGATTAACACAGTCAAAGGCCTTACTTAAGTCACAAAAAATTCCTCCAACAGTAAGCTTATTGTTCATTGCAGACTTAAAAAACAGTACAAGAACTTCCTGCTTGAGGTGGCAAGGTCCTAGATGTCAGAAGTCCAAAATTCAAATGAGTCCAGTTCTGATCAATTTCAATGGCCAGAGAAGCAATCAACACCAAAGAAGCCTGAACAGGAACCTCCAGGCAGAGTTTCAGGGGATTTCAGCAAACAGAAATAGGACAGAATTTCTATTGGTGGGAAGGGCAAGAGGTATCCTGCAAGACAGTGTGAAGTGTGTGTTGCATGTAAGAAGTGTGGTGAAACTAGATATGTTTGTAAATTGCGCATTGTTCCGCTTCAACAACGGTCTTGTTTTGAAGAATACCACTTAATTAGGAACTGCCCGACTCTGTATACACATTTTCTTCGGTACTGGGTTCAGGAGTTTCATCTATACTTTCAAACTGTAACTAAGAATTTAATGATGGGTTGAACATTTGAAGCATGTAACATGCCAGGGAACTGGTGGGTATTTAATTCAAGGGCCATCCAGTCAGTAATGTGTTAAATCTACAACAGTACATACTGTACCTTATATTGCTGAATTTCCTTCTCTACAGCCACAGCCTTGAGAGGATGGTATCCACCAAACTTCTTAGCCTCACTGTTCTTAGCCTTCAGCCATGCACGCACAGCCTCCAAATCATCCTCCAGCTTCTTCCTGACTTCAGCTCCAGCTGCTACAGTGTCAATTTCACTCCTTAATTTGGAACAAAGTTCACTCTGTTCTGAAGCCAGAGTCTTCAGTCCACTTTCCAATACTTGCTGCTCACCAGGTTCAAGTTCTGCCTGCATGCTGCTTACACACTTCTCCAGGGTCTCCAGCAGCACCTGTTTGCCCTCAGCTTCCTTCAGTACAGCCTGCAGTTCACAGTGTGTACATTAATGTTTGTAGTGCATGGTAAAATAACATAAGAAAATAGTAGTGTGAAGTACAAGAGGAGCATGTGAAGGCACTTGCAAGTACTGAGTCCTTTTCAGTTTTTTTTTTGTCTTCATAAATAAATCATTTTACAAGTTTTACTGGAGAAGAAACTCATAATGCAAACATCAGTAACTATACTCTGCAATAACACCAGCCCACATGAAAATACATATGTATGCGAGACAACTATAGCAATTTTGTGCACCATGTTCCTTCACCTTCATTATATCCTACATTACACCAGAACACTTATTATGGCAAAAGACAATGTTTTCAACAAACAGATGATGGCATACATACAAATATCTGGAATAAACAGAGGAAAGTGTGTTCAGAAATGGCATGACATCTACTAATGTATATCAGATGTCCATAAATTCCAAAGACATAAAAACTTGAAAACTTTACTTTCTGTCTGCTACAAGTACGATTCCAGAGTGAAGCCTGCAGATGACACAAAATTTTCTTTGCCATTCAGGAAAGAAAGCTAAACTTGTACACATAATTGTAGCATCAGAATTTGGAAATTTTAAATTATTATGTAATTTACTACAATGACAAATTTTATTTACACCACTTTGAAACAAACATTATTCCATAAATTACTCATTTATATAAAATAATAGAACCTGCTTAGAAAATGGACCTGGTCTGAAAATGTTAACAATTTTGGAGAATATTATTGCATACAGCAATGTAAATTCACTTGGAACCATCTAAAGGGAAATACCAGTTCTCTTCAAAGGTAATATAGAAGTGCAAAATAATGGGAACACTTGAGAAAAGATAAACTAAGGTTCTTCTTCATGACAGAAATTACAAACATGAATGAAAACTGACAAAGAGGACTGGCCCTGATGGAATTCTTAACCAAATCATTACAAAACAATAGTAGTTTCAAATGGAAACCAAGTGGAAATGCGAGTAGATCAGCAAAAACATATCATTCAAAAGACCAAATATGAATTCATGTCAAAATCATGTTACAATTCTTTTCAAAACAAATAATGGAAAAGACTTTTCTGGCCTATTTTTATACTAGAATTAATGCAATCAACAACACACTGATCTGCTCAATAAAAGCACTTTGTTTGATACTGATCTTTCAATACAATCATACAGATGGGGAAGATTAGGTTAAATGTATACAGCAGATCCTATCCCTTTTCCTAGCAAATCATGCACTACACATTTAGACACGTGTTGGAATTTAATTATTAAAAACTTACTCGCAGACATTGGAGTCTTTCATCTGCAACTTTGCTTTCGAACCCGAGTGCTGGGCACGTCTCCAATTGCTTCAGTTTCTCTCGAATCCATTCTCTAGCTTGTTCAATTTCTTGATGAGCATTTTCTAGTCCTTTACGTGTCATTTCCAGCACTTGTAATTTACGCTGAACTCTTTTTGCAATGTCATTGTATCTTCTCTCCACAGACTTCAACTGTAAATAGATGTGGTTATTTACAGCAACTGTCACACTTTGAACTAATAAAGAAAGTCTCAAAATAATAGCTCTGATAGGGTGCAGCAGCTCCTTATCACATCCTCAGAAATTCATAGTTCTGTTACCTGCGGTGGTCCACGTTAAATTTTATCTCCACTAAAATCTTCTAAGGTAGTGTTTCCCAAATGTTTTTGCTCGTGGATCCCTTTTGGTTTTGAAAAATAACCATGGATCCTCACATCCTTGCTCGAATAAATATAGAGTGTTCAGATGATAGGCATCCAAAATTAAAAATTTTCATCTCAGAACTGATTCCAGATAGCTATTAATACATGCAAGTATCACACTTAAAAACAGATTTCATGATTTGACCTTAATTAAAATGATTGTTGCTTGCTTCATGGGTACAGGAAGATTCGAAATCAGATATTCTAACAGTCATACAAAATAAACATACCGCCAAATGAAGAAGTTTCTCGATTATTTTTCACAAAACATTATTCCTCTAATTAAAAACTGAGTTAACTTCAAAGTGGCCACATTCTGGGAACCTCTGCTCTGAGGAAATCAACCATGGGTTAAAAACCGAGGTTTGATGTCTTGCCAGTATCCAATACATTGGCTTTTAACTAACCTTTGATGCAGCTGATCATATGAGAACATTTTTGCATATTTATTGGCACTGAAAGCTTCAATCTTACAGTTCCTACATCAAGTTTCAAACAGGCCCTTAACTTAGTGTAAACATACCTGTTCTTCAACTTGCTGAGATTCCAAATTACTAACAACATCCACTACTGCACCAGCCAAACGTTTTATTTCTCCCACTCTATTTCCTCCTTGACTCTCAAACTCAGATCCAATTTCAGAGATGACAGCCAGTTTCTGGTTGCAGTCCAAACCACTTCCTTTGTCCAGAACTTCCATCCGTTTTACTAGTGAATCAAACCAGCCATGAATATCTTGGAGATGAGTTCTGTAGTCTTCAATTATATCTTGTGCTGCTTGTTTCTTCCCCATTACTTGTGTCAACTGTAAGAAAGACAAACACTCTTAGAGCACAGTCCCAATTAGCTGACCTAAAGTGGACAAAAACACCACAGGAGTAACTGAAAATGTTGAATAATAAAAAAACATAATGCAAAAGACAAGGTTATATATTGGCTCAATACATATTCAATTAATTTTAAGTTACAGACACAATACAATGAGGCATCCAGGCATCAAATACAAATACCTCACACATAAACACCATATTCAACATAATATAAATCTGTAAATGACCATTCATTTATTTTAAGATATGAGTAGTGGGTACTTGTTTTAAACCTCCTTCCTTTTTTTATCACAAGGTAACATCCACGCCAGAAGAGCGGTACTTCCATAGCTGGTGTTTCCACTTCAGTATATGCAAATGCAGACTCAAAAGCCTTCAGACCCCAATCCAAGTCATTCCATGACCATTTTCTCTTTTGGCTAACAAAAACAAAATTGACAGTGCAGTTAAAGCTGTAATATAATAGCACGGGGTTTTTGGATGTTCTAGTGTAAGAAAATTTTAGTTTATGGTTTCTCAAAGTGTTACAGCTGGCAACAATCATCAATCATTCTTTGCTTCTTTTATAACCTGGAGATGCTGCAGGAAGCCAGAGTTTCTGGTAAAAGCATCTTAAAATTTCAGCCAGTTTCATCCCAATTACAGAGCTTTTCATATGATAAAACCTTCACTCTTTATAGGGGACATTAGCTCTTAATTTAGTAATTTATAATAATTCACCACTATTATTACACATCAGTCATTATCACTGTGGAATGAATAACATAAAATACAATTTGTTCACTGAACCTCAAATATGGTTCCAAATTTGTCAATAATACTTCTACAGATGTTGAGCTGCATCACTCCATACCATTCTCTAGCCAGTGACCTATCCAGCCTATACTAACTGTGAAGTCAGATTCTCCTCCACCAAAAACCTCGTGAGAAATAACCATATTTTCTTGTATAAGAGGTCCAGATACTAGTGTACCTTTCTCTCTTCATAGTGAAAACCACAAATAAAAACCTTCACTCACATTTTCACATTCACAGTTTCTACTGTCTTTAGCTTTCATTCTTTCTTGCTTCTTACTATCCTCCTTTCTTTCTTTTTTCTTTCTTTCACATCTTCATTTGAATCTCTAGCAGAATATCACTCTTCAGTTTTGCTGCTCTTCCTCTTCCAGTCACCAACAGTAATACATCAAATGCCATATCCTTTTGCCATTGTTTTTACCCTTACTCACTAACAGACATTGATCTCGTCGAACAAAAGTGCACATTACACAGGACATAATTCAGAGACACAGAAATTCTATACTCTTGCTACATACAAAATTAAGAAAAACAGTGCCTCAAGAACAAGACAGAAACAATGCAATGGTGCTATTATAGACTGCTAAACCTCAGTTTAGCATATATTATTAGAAATGTAAGTAAAGAGCCATAAACAAAAGTTACTCTGTTCTACATATTTTATCACTATTCAATGTCAAAGCACTATTTAAAGTTCAACATTGCAACTGCAATAATAATCTTTAGTTCTTTCATCACATGATGGCATTTTTAATGCCAAAGAACTAGTGGCAATGATTAAATAATGAAAGTTCTAGACACTAGTCGCATTTGACGAAAACATGTATTAATCATAAATTATGACTGTTGTAAAATGAATGCTGATAAATGTAACAGAGCACACTGATGACACACTGTGTCAGAGAACAATGGAAGCACAGATTCAGAATTCTATCGTACTTGCTTCATATTTTCATTTTTAATACGACTTTTGTAGGAAAATAATGGTTCTCAGTGACGTAAAATGAGCCGACATTCCTAGTTATAAATGTTAATTAATTGGTAATTAAATGAGAAATCATATGAAACTTCTGTGTTAACAATTACACCATACACAAAATTACAACTCTGAAAAGTACATGGAATAATAATTTTTAAGACATGAAATATTACAAGTTAGAAAATGTATACAAATTAAGTCCAGATATTCCTGCCTTTACTTTCACATACTCTGCAACATATTCAAGACAGTCTGTGATAAATTACTACAGGTAAGACCAAACTATTAATTCTTCCACTGTTTTTAAAACAATTACTAGTATTTTAAATAAATACCTCTCTCTTGAATTCAGCTTCAGCTTTCGTTTATAAGCCTATAATAACACTTTCTATGACTTTTGACAGTGACCATCCTACATGAACTAGAATACAAATTATTTTACATCCCTGTTACCAGTTAATCATACAATGGACACAATGGAAAGTGGAGTCCTTCCATTCCTAATACTCTTGTACCTTTCTACAAAGTATCACGTACCTCAGTCTCCAACTTGGTTAGCTGTTCTTCTAGCTTTGGTTCAGTCACTTCAGAAACTGGTAATTCAGTCAAAAGACGATCCCTCCGTTCTGCAATCGCTCCAAGCAGCTCACTCATGCTAACCAACTCTGCTCGGGCTGCCTCAGGACGCAATTTAGCAGGCCGTGATCGCCAGTCTGCCACAACAACAAGTTGCTCTGCCACCCACTTCTGCAATAATGCACACTGCCGCTCACCTTCCTCCAGTTCACTTACAGTGGACGTTAATCCTGAGATACGGTTCTGAATCTGAAAGCAGAACATAGAAAAAAATCACTATTGTCTAAACATACTGACAGTTTCATTCTCTAATTAAACAGTACTGATGACAATGGAAGTGATTAAATCTGGGCCAACTTTCCTGAGTTGTAAGTAACTGATATATCATAGTTTATATGCGAACTAAATTAACTTTTAGCTATTCAGAAATTCTGTACTGCAAATCATTCCAAACTTTGGCTGAAAGGCTGCCTGCCATGTAGCATGGCAGCTGACCCCTTGATGCCATTGTCTGTTGTCTACAGCCAGGTTCTGAAGTAAACAAGATAGTGAGATAAGCGCTTGCCTAATCAATTCCTTATGCCAAAAATACCTTAAAACGGTGGGAGTTTCCTTGTTACAACAGAATTTATACAAGCAAGCCCATGACTCTCCATGTCACCTAGATGGTTTAAAATTATGGCCAATGTGACAGCCTGCAGGATCAGAATTTATGGAGGTTTTGTGGCATACTTGAAATAGTGTTTTTGGAGCACCATACACACACTGTTTTGGTTGTATTCAACACAGTGTTCTGGTGGCCAGGAGACTCAAAATCAGCTTTTCGTGTCAGATCAATAAACTTCATGAATACAGTAAAGGTAGTGAACAGTGCAATGATAATCAACTGTGAGGAGTAAAAATTAATTTTGCAGTTCTGGACTAGGCAGTACACTCAACAACAATTAAATCTAACAGCCAAACCAATTACTGCACATAAAACTCATTAAATCAAGATTAATAAAAGTAAACTGAATTAATTCTAAATAAGTAATGTTCCTGCAGTAAATACACTGTTTTCCCTCATTTACTGATATGCAGCTGATCAACATCCTGACTGCAAATGACCCACATTATTTACTAAGATTAAATAATGAAGCAACCATGAGAAATGTAACATATAAGGGTTTCTTACAAAATAAGACTACAAAACATTTATGTTGGGTTCTCTATCTTCAGCCCTAATCAGAACAATTCAAGCTTAACTGTACTGTTACCCCACTATCCCTCGTGTACACAGTAAGTCCATGTCCTGTATCATTAGCCATTCTGTCAAAATTGTATCCATCTTGCAATCATATTTTAATTTGTGGCCACAAAGATTTTGGTTCAACACTCAAAACACATGATAAGTGCATGAAGATGAACTCCCCTGATAAAATCACAACCACCCTACATTATTTAATTACAAAATTATATGCTCTGTAATCTTCTGGCTGGCTCTCACGCATGAAAATTTCTCCAAGCCTTCCCACACATTCCAATCCACACACCAGGACTGTTGTGTGGAAGACTGTTTTACTCCAAATTGGAGAATTAATTATATTTTAATAGCACTTGTCTTGTTGAAATAACAGGGCTGAGGAGGTGTGGCTGTTATAAAGGGTTTCTAGACAACATGTGTATATAAGTCACAACTACTTAAAAAATCATACAGTTGTTAGTAAGTAGTAATGCCGTTCAGATGTGATATTTGAATCAGAATTAATTTCAGACAATTTTTGAAAACCTATACAAGAATTAAGACCACTGTGGTGAATAAGAGATCTGTCTGTACAAAGAGAAAATTTTGAACTCCAAGCAACACAGTACAACACTGTTTTCCTTGTCAGCCAAAGAGCATACAAATTTGAAAGACATTATCTGCTACTGAGGTTAAACATGTACTGAATCATGTCTTCAGAGCCATACGCTTTTCTGTCACTGAGTTCAGTGCAATGAAATGGTACTTTTGGATTATTACTACCAAAAATTCGGAAAAGATGACGGAAAATAACTTCAACCACATAATAGTAAGTTTTTAAACAGTAATCTACATGTTCTCTTCATGTAAAATTTCATTGACATATGAAGTCCAACACTTTTTATGTTTATGGTATGTCAGTCACAAGAAAGTATTTCCCGCAAAGGATTACAATGTTAATTTTTTATTAAGGAACTACACATGTTGCAACACTTTTACAAATGAGCAGTCATTCTTACCTTATCAGTCATACTGTTCAACGTGCTAAGGAAACCTTTTGATTCTGAACTCCTGAGATGATGATGTAGTTTTTCACTATCACTGGATCCATTTTCTGCACTGTCTCTAAGTTGCTACATAAGTAACACACAAATATGCTAATATTTACAAGCATAACATACAATGCATGCATAAAGATTAAGGACTTCGTTAGTCAATCTCAAGTCTCTACTGCATGTCAGAGATGAAATTATTCTTTCCATAACTTATCGTATATATTAGTTGAAATTAGCTTTTACATTTTAAGGATGAAATAACTCATTTTTAATAATTCACTAGTTCAATACAATTAAAAACATATTAGTATATGTTAGAAATTTCTCAGTGGATTTAGTAATTAATTTGTCTCATCATACTGTTGTGAAATGACAGTCCAGAAATTTAATTCAACCTTTGTTACCCTTGTATTGTCATTATACTCCACTTACTGCACAAAGATGTCTTCATTTAAGTTATATGTAATATTACGCATCAAAGCACTCTACATTCAGGGTAACAGCAAGCATTAAGATAATGATCTGTGTATAGTATGGTCAGAATTTAGTAATAAATGAGGATAAATGGATCGGACACCGACAATACAGAGTGGGTGATATCACAGTTTCCCTGAGTCTCTCCAGACATGTACTGGTTTAGCATATTCAAGTATCTCCAAGAACTAAAATCAGCACATGTTTAAAACATAATAAAAACATAGCTAATAAATGTTCCACATCTGCAACAAAAGTTTAGGCCCTTAGGAATAGTGAGTAGACACATAAAGATTGTGTTCACAAACAAATTAAGATAGATTAAATATCAGACAGTGTTCAGAATATTTCATTTATCAGTCTGCTAACTAAAACTGTAAAGGTAATACACCTAACATTATAACTTTACTTGCAGTTTATCATTCTCTCTCATTACCTGAAAAACACAACTGACTATGTTTGAAGACAGTGCTAAGAAGAATACTTTGACCTAGGAGTGAAGAAGTGATATGGGAATAAGAGAAATGCATTACAAGGAGCTTCATAAGTTTTACTCTTCATGAAACATTATTAAGATAACAAAATCATGGGAGATGAGCTTGGTGGGGTATGTGGCATCAGAATGTAAGGGCTAAAGCAAGAAATGTTTACTATACGAGCAACTATCAGTTCATCAATCAACTTGCTCCAGGGATATAATTACATATTTAATTCATATTCCATGCTCTATACTGCTGCAACAGTGGATTATGCCTCCTTGTGTTGTGTAACAGAGGAAGCACCTAAGACATTAAAAAACTAGAGCATGCAGTTCAAGACTTCAGCATTATTGATCTCAAATACTGCCCTAGAAGGAAGGTCTAATCTTCAGCTGAAAAACAGAGGAAGTGGATTCAACATTAAACAACTGAGCATGCAGGTCAAGACTTCAGCATTATTGATCTCAAATACTGCTGGAGGAGAAGGTTTGACTTTCAGCTGAAATATAAAGGAGATGGCTACAACAATAAACAAATGGAGCATGCAGGTCAAGACTTCCAACATTATGGACATCAAATACTGCTTGAGGATAATGGTCAGTACAATGCATTATGAGGGAAAACTCTACAGTATGTTTCCGCACATTTGTTGTATTTCTGAGATCATTCACAATAATGTACATGAGAGAATTAAAAAATGTACACTGGAAAAAGGGAGTGTACTCCTTGCTTTGCAGTCTATAGGGAAGAGCTGTTTTACAGGTCTAGTTTTATATTGCTGTTGCAAATTTTCCTTGGGCCTGTTTCCAGTTGAACATCATCATCATCCAATTTCTCTTCAGTTAAAACATAATATTTTCGTATTGTATTTTGTCCAGCTCTGAACCTGTCATTCAAAAATTTTCCACTATTCTGTATAATGTTCTTTTACATAAGAATGTTGAGGGGGATACTTTTTACAGAACTTTCAATGACATTTTTCCATGCTGAAGACTATTCGAAAGCATTGCAAATGAACACCCATTGTTCAACAGACTACATTCCTCACACACACTGACTCACAACACATGATCAAGTGCTTGTCTCATTGTCCAGCATAGCTAAGTCTCTTAACACTTCAACGCCAGCCTCAGTGCACTCTAAGGATCTCCAATTCTTCACATACTACTGAACTTGGTGCACTGTATGATTATGAACGCATTTAACTGTATGATTATGAACGCATTTATGGGTAGTACAGTAAAATCGCCTTTTAACAAACACAAGAATAATGAAATTTCACTTAACAACATCTTTGTCTGAATCCAACAATTTACTACATATCCCTATACAAAAATGCTTCACTTTAATGAATTACCATTTGATGAAAATTTCAGCTTAACAGAATAAAAATCTATCTCCCTTAGAAAAAATATAATCAACATAACGCAACATGTTAAAAAAAAAACTGAACAAAATGATGCACACTGCAGGAAATCTTCTGAATCATGTGCAGGATAAGAGACAAATTAAGAGAAAGGGGTTATGAAGGATCATAAAGGTATGCTCATTATGGAGAACTAAAAAAATGTACAAGGTTACAGCCACATTGTTTTATGGAAGAGTCTGTAAATAAAACCTAAGAAAAAAAAAATCATTCTCCATCTCAAATGCAAATCTTGATTTCTAGCCATGCAGTGCATTCCACACTGCTCGCAATGAAGCCGGACATTATACTGTTTGATCCCACAACTCAGCCATGCAACCAAAACTGAAAAATGGACCTGTGTTTGATGGGATCAATCAACAAGAATTTCAACGCAACTGGAGTAGAAAAGGCACATTCCCACTGGTTAGTCTGAGTTGAGCAACACTGTGTTTTAACATGATCAATCTGCCAGGATTTCCAATCACTTACAGTAGTAAGACTCCTTATGTTAGGTTCAATCATTTCAACATAACTAAATCATTTGTAAACGTTATGTGATGCATATTGCATTGTCATTGTAGATGAATGCTGTGCATACCAACATACTACACATGTAATGCCATATTCAATGAAAAACAAACTTTGATGCTACTTCCATTAAGCAGTCTCTGGAACAGGGGATAATCCAAACTACAAAGTACATTACAGGTTGCAGCTAGTGCAGATGACATTGCCTAACATTTCACTGGGTTATGATGCAAACACAAATATTTTGGAGGTTATTCAGATGTTCAATGAGGCTTGGGGAACATTCAATGCTGCTAATATTGTGACCTGCTTCCACAAATGACAGAATTGTGCCAAAAGGGGATGGCAGAATTGAAATTGAAAGAAAGAGTAAAAGTGATATAAATATGGTGATAATCTGCCAACATTTGTGCCAAAAACTACATTTGGAGGTGAAACTGGATGACTTAATTTGTGTGGGTAATGATGCAACTGTTGCTGAAGATGTCTGAAGTCTTAATGGAAAGAAATGGGAATTCCGGCAATGATGTGCCACCGCAGTAAAATGGAGAAGACAATGGTGATAATTAAATGTCACTATTGTTACAGAAGCATTAAACATGGCATGACCTCTCAGTACTTCATAATGACCACAGAAGTTCTGGACTGTGTAATGGACAGCAAATAAATTCTCCAAGAATTTGTCCCCCTCCCTTCCCCCCAAAAAACCTACTAAAATGGGCTGTACAAAAAAATAAAATTACCATCTTTTTTACAAATTAATGATGATAAGGTTGTATAGTTTCTTGTTCCTTACATATACATAATAATCATGCCAAAACTGTTAATATGGTTCAGTGTAACGATATTTCATTTAAATGAATATAATCTCTAGATTCAATTTTTTATGTTCAAGAAAACACACATGTTAAGAATGCAGTAAATTCCCTGTATTTCTACAGTGTATTTTGGCCTATTTGATTGGCTATCATCAGGTAGTTGTGTAGTGTACACAAAAGAGAAAATTATTTCAGGATGAGGCCTCTATTTTACAAATAACAAATAGTGTGATGATATTAAAATTATTATTCCATAATCTGGAATAATACAGTTAAAACTGGCTGAATACAAGTTACATGCCTCATAGTTATAATTGGTTGGGGAAAAAAATATCTGCTTTGACATATGCTCTTGTATATTGTAAACAGCTCAGAGTTAAAACCATTACACGCATTGATTCCTTCGCACATATACTGTAATCAGCTCAAAGCATTCAGTAGATTCTCGTTTGTAGCAAATTTTCATAGACACAACTGGTGGTACATCCATTTCCTTATTATTGGTTCTTCTACTGTTAGTCTTTAAGTATGTGCATATAGGTATATTCAGTTTTTACATTTCCTGTGTTGTTACTGACTGGACAGTGGGATTATTGACTATGTACTGGAAACCTGTTTTTTTTACATATACACTATTTGAGGATACCAATGTGTCCCACTGTCCCACTCATGTATACACAGCAGTAAGACTTGTATGTATATACACTCTGTATTTAATATTTATAAAAAAGAAGCCCTGTCCTGAAATAATCTTCTCTTTTACGTACACTATACTACTGATGATGGCCAATCAAATACACCAAAATGTGTCACAGAAATACAGACAATTTATTTTTTTATATTCTTAACAGTCATATTTTTCTGAATACAAAAAATTGAATCTAGTTATACAACACAATGGGATGACAATAACAAAGAATATAAGTTCATCATCCACACAACTTTGTTATGCCGAGACTTCATGGTATAAATTTAAGACCCCTCTGTTCTGAGCAGCAGATGGATTTTAAACCCCAGCATTGTTGAAGGGTTAAGCAGCCTAACATCATATTTTCTTATACCCACAGACACAATTACAGGCATTCTAAGGTATTGTGGAGTTGTACCTGTGCATACCACAAAGGCATAAAGGTGTACAGATAGAGCTCAGCACTCTAATGGGATACACGGTCAGAGTACATGCTAGCGACTTTATTCTATGGCAAAGAGTACCTGTTACCCATTAAACAGAAGGCTGGGTGGACCCAAAAGCCAACTTGGACATTCTGGAGAAAATATATTCTCCTGCTGTTTTTAGAAATCAAACAATGCCTAAGATGTCCAGTGCACTATACCATCTATGGTACCCCTACTACTAAACCAGTCACATATACTGTTAAACACTGCACCTACTACAATCCAAATTCAGTTTAAGCTTGGATTTGTTTTGATACTCAGTACTGAATGTGCCAGATAAGTATCTTAAAGCAAGGAATTCTCTCATGTTTCTTGATAATATTTTATTACATATAAGGAAATTTTTAGGTATACCATCATTTTTAACAAAAACAGAGATCCAACTTCAATTTCAAGGTGAAGTTATGTAATATACTGAATGGTGAGCACATTTAAAAATTGCTCTATGTATGTAAGTACAATTAAGAACACTTACTTTTCAGTTATATTTAACAATGAAATTATGCACTGTACTGAACACTAAACACTTTTAAAAACTGAATCCCTCTGAAGAACAAGCTGTGATTGTGTGGAACCATGGAACCACGTAACTGCATCATACATCTAACCCTGCACTTCAGTTAACAAAAATTCCTAATGTCATCAGAAGTACTTGACCTCTCCCTATAATTTGTTAATACAACACCTTTTATGGCACTACAACACTTATCGTAGATTATTTCATACTGTACCTGACCCAAGGGCAGAAGTAATTATTTACAGAAAAAAAATGGCAGAGATAATGTGAGCAATTCCAACAGTACCTGATCTATCAGATCTTCTAATCTGGCTCTCACTACCAGCTCTCTGTCAGGAACTGGAGGTGGCATAGCATCCTGCGGACTGCTGGGACGAGAAATACAGGCAGCAGCAGCTTCACATGCCTGAACAGCTACAGCAAGACGGGATTTCTCAGCCTGTAGCTTGTTATGCAGACTCTGTAAGACACACATGTTATGCTGACTCTGTACGACACACATTTCTTCATGTCTGGACTACTGCTAGCACAGCCATACCCCCAGTTAATGTGGGGGAGGAGAGGCATGTCCCATGAATGCAGAACATCTAGCAAAAACATGTATAGGAGAGCAATTATTTAATAATAATCAATGTAATAGGTGTGGGATGCATTCCCACTGCAATTTTTTTTTGGTAAGTGGGATTAAGGTTAATAAAAATCCAACCAGATGCAACAGTATGCAGATATTTATCTACTGCAAAGTCACTCTACATGTTTCAGGTGTCACAGCACATCATCAGGAGTACTAAAAACTGTAACCACAGACTCCAAGCACAGGTCATACTGTAAAATACATGGATTAACTGAACTGAACTAACAGTGTGTGTTGGCTTGTTAACTTCTGATAGTAATGGGTGGTGGTACATTAACATATTTACAAAAGTCTAGGTATACAATATCGTAGAAGTTTATAAGTTAAAAACTCTTTGGATAATAAATATGAATATATGGCCTGATCAGGACTGGTTTGTGAGAGTCGTGTGGTAGGTATTGATCGGTTGAGCGTAGGTGGTTATGTAAGGTTCCAATGTGGCTAGGTCAGGATTGGTTTGTGCGGATCGTGTGGTAAGTGCGGTTGTGGGCAGGTGGTTACGTAAGGCTGTAGTCGGTAGCTAACAGAAATAGTGGGTTTTGTTCACCACAGTTTTGTTCAGGAATGAGGTTTCTGTTTTGATGGAAAGTTTGGATTAGTAATTGTTCATAGGGAATTAGCATTGAGGTTTTGTGGATTGGTTTGAGTAGTGACATGGTCCCTTTGAGGGAACCATATTCATGTATGTTTTGCAGGATATGCAGTGCATAAGCGGACTGGGGATCGTTGTTTTTTATATAACAGATGTGTTCACGGTACCTAAGTGTCAGGTTTCTACTGGTCTGGCCTATGTATGCCCTGTTGCATGTGTTACATGTCAGTTTGTATATGCCGCTTTTGTCGTGGTCCTGCATTGTGTCATGGTTTTTGGGTTTGGTCAGTTGTTGCAGCGTGTTTGTACTTTTAAAGGTTATCTTTATGTCAGCCTGTTTGAAGAGGTTGGTTATCATTCTGACTTGGGAACTGTGATAAGTGAAGGTGGCCCATTTATTGTTGTTGCCGTTGTTGGTTGTGTACATCTGGGTTTTACTTTGTATTTGTGCTCTCAGTTTGGCTATATGATGAATAGGGAATTTATTGTTGTTTGCTATGGTTCATATTTTTTGCCATTCTGCTATTCTCCTTTCAGTTGAGAATGGTAGTGACAACATCCTGTTGATTGGGTAGCAGTAGGCTGCCATTTTGTGTTGTCACTACCACTCTCAACTGAAAGGAGAATAGCAGAATGGCAAAAAATATGAACCATAGCAAACAACAATAAATTCCCCATTCATCACATAGCCAAACTGAGAGCACAAATATAACGTAAAACCCAGATGAACAAAACCAACAACAGCAACAACAATAAATGGGCCACCTTCAATTATCACAGCTCCCAAGCCGGAAAGATAACCAACCTCTTCAAACAGACTGACATAAAGATAGCCTTTAAAAGTACAAACACACTGCAACAACTGACCAAACCCAAAAACCACGACACAACGCAGGACCACGACAAAAGCGGTATATACAAACTGACATGTAACACATGCAACAGGGCATACATGGGCCAGACCAGTAGAAACCTGACACTTAGGTACCGCGAACACATCCGTTACATAAAAAACAATGATCCCCAGTCCACTTATGCACTGCACATCCTGAAAACATACATGAATATGGTTCCCTCAAAGACACCATGTCACTACTCAAACCAATCCACAAAAACCTTAATGCTAATTCCCTATGAACAATTACTAATCCAAACTTTCCATCAAAACGTAAACCTTATTCCTCAACAAAACTGTGGCGAACAAAACCCACTATTTCTGTTAGCTACCGACTACAGCCTTATGTAACCACCTGCCCACAACCGCACTTACCACACAATCCACACAAACCAGTCCTGACCTAGCCATGTTGGAACCTTACGTCACCACCTATGCTCAACCGATCAATACCTACCACATGACTCACACAAACCAGTCCCAATCAGGCCACGTTGGAGGGAAGTAGCTGTACCAGTATGTGAGTACTTTATTAACTAGCTCCATCCATTGCATCTTCCTATTACGCTTTTAACTATTCATATTTATTATCCAAAGAGTTTTTAACTTATAAACTTCTATGATATTGTATACCCAGACTTTTGTAAATATGTTAATGTACCGCCACCCATTACTATCTGCAGTTAACAAACCAACACACACTGTTAGTTCATTCCAGTTAATCCTTGTATTTTACAGTATGAC
>Ga0123354_10006193_pt1 | contig 17698 bp, 11 predicted proteins | sample TergutLab28metaG_2_FD_97872 | JGI IMG/M metagenome (GOLD analysis project Ga0123354, IMG submission 97872) | Labiotermes labralis P4 segment gut microbial communities from Petit-Saut dam, French Guiana - Lab288 P4 | ecosystem: Host-associated > Arthropoda: Insects > Digestive system > Gut ...
AGTAAGTATAAGTGAAGACCTACATGATTTTCTGCGCGCATTTCGGACTCAGCTTGTTAAAGATTTAGCAGAGATGGTGTAAAAAGGTAAACCCTGAATTTATATAAAATGCAACATTTCATTAAGCCTTTCGGAGTTCCAGACAATTAAACAAAATTAAAGAACACGACCCAACTTCACAGCTCTTCTGAGACGACAAGCAGCGTCAAGGGTCAAAAAAGCGAAGATTTCTTGTCCCTTTATGAAGGGACCGATAGGCTGTACCGAAACGCTGATAAGGAATTACCCAATAAACGCTGCGTGACATCGCAGAAGAGAGCAGATCTCATCCATTTCGCGGCGGAAGTCTTATATCACACGCCAGAAGTTGTGAACGGACGTCTACTATTTCTAAGTTTTTTTTTTTTGACTTCCTGTTCCTCGCTTGTATGCGGGTTTGTTGTGGGCATGTTGGTACTTTTGCACTACGCCGGAAGTCAACGCAAGTTTAACTTTGTTGTTAGTTTTGGTAAATAATGGGATGAACAACTTCCATCACTGCAACTGGACAAGTCGCCGTGTTTAGCGACGAATGTTTAAGAAAGCTATATATATTCTTAATTTTGTTAGGCTGTTTCGTTACACGTACTTGCAATACTCATTTTGAGTTAAAAGTCGTAATATAGATCCACCGATAAAATTAAACGGACAAGAAACTAGCATTTTTCGCAATCCATTCTGCTTATCGCTGATGCTTCATGCAAAGAACAGCCCAATTAGAGCCCTCTAACCCGCACGGACTATTAAGTGAACCAGAATTATGTAATGATAACTCTGTTAATGCTTGGAACACGAACACCTAAGCGACAACGTTTAAAATTTGAAGGCGAAGCAATTAAAAGAACATTTCCTTGTATATACGTAATCATTTTTTCCCTTGACCTCTGATATTTGAGGTTCACAAAATTTTAAAACTATTCGCGCTGTGAATATCTGACAAATATCTAGGCCAAGCCTATTCGTAGGTTCATATTTCTCAAAACGCGGTGTGAGTACATTTCACTGTCATACACCTTCTTCCTCTATTCTTATATTTATTAATATGCAATATGCATAATTTCAAGGCGTGGCTCATCCGTTTCCGTTAATTAAGGTCTCTTAATATGTTAAGATTTTTTTCATATCCTTAGAGATTAAAATGATTTTATCTTGCTAGCAGTTTACATGATATTCAAACTTAAAAAATTTGGTTATCAGATTCTTAAATTTTCATGCCGATTGTAGAAGAAGGGCAAAACGACTATGATCATGATTCTGCAAGGCGTAGTAATACGGAACACTAACATCCGAGAAAGAACTGTCGTGTAAACCTGAAAACTTCAGGGTATTAAAATTTAAGCAACTCAGAAGGTACGAGCTTCAAGCACTTAATTTTTTCTCTTTTTATAGAATTTTATATGCAGAAGATTAAGGCCTGAATGTGTTTAAATAACCGTGTATTTCATGGCAGCAGTCGACATAGTTTTAAATCACAAAACTAATGAAAATTGTATGCTGGCTAGATTTGGGTCACAGTATGTCCCCTTGCTGCGATACAGACCGCCACGTATATAAATTAGTAAAACAGTATCATTTGCTTATAAAGTTATCATGTTAGAATCCTTGACACACAACAAAATCCTGCCACAGGGAATATAACAAAGCTTGCTGTAAAAATACACAAAACGTATTTTAGAAAATGCACAAAAAAGAAACACTGCCACGCGACGTATATGCACATTCGAGTGAGATTATTTCCTGCAACTATCACGAGGAAAAAAATCTTTTTTTTTTGTTTATTCACAGTACAAGCTTCACTTAATTTTTTTTTTGTGCACTGTTATAGTGTTTATCTGCCATAAATAGACCGGCTGAAATTAACCAAAATTTACACCAGAGGACTGATACCGTCAATTGACGGATAGAGATTGCGCATGTTGCAGTAAGCCTTCGAGGCTGCGGTATTTGAAATACACCAAAAAGCCTGCAACTAAGTTCGTAAGGGTAGGCACTAAAAACTGAAATATATGAGATTCGCTTCAAAACAACACCTGCCTGTTTACTTCGGAAATTGATTATTGAAAAGTCTGGACATTACACTACACATTGAAGGTGGCTCAAATCTGAAAGTCAGTTGAAGTCAAACTGCAGAGTCCTCACTTCGAAGTTGACAGTCTCTCACTTATTAGGAACATTCCTTTTAATGGAATGCTGAAGCCGATCACCCTATCAGAGGGACCTGCTGCGAGACAGACAGGAATCCATCCCAAGCCCTCCGCAACGGTCTGTACGTCTCAGACATCCATTGCTTCTTTTCCTCTTTTTGGACATTTATCTTCAGGAGAACTGAAATACTTTTTCAAAATTGATTTAAAATAACCTAAATTCGCTTGTACAGTTGGCAACACATATATTTAAGGACCTATCAGTAACCCCTTTCCCATTACAGTTTGGAATGCATTAGACACGGTCCTTCAATATAGAATTTCCTCCTCCTGTCGTGACTCCATCGTCAGCTAAGTTACATTCCCAAGAAAGAACATAAAATGTCACGCATATGGAGACAAGGAGCACGCAAAGAAAACGAGATTCTTATATTACACACATGGGATAAATTATTAGGCCTCTAGAGTTTGGTTAGTTTTTTAAGCAGGGGAATTCCGCTGCTGTAAACTAAAATGGACCTGCTGGTAGATCAGTCAGAGACAATTTCAGCAGGTATTTACATTTTTCACAACAGACCGGCACTTGTTCATATCCTGAGCTAGATGAACCCAATCCATGCGTTATCACATATTTCTTTAAATAAAAGCGGAATACTTCTTGACTAACTTTGTTGCTGTTAACTCTCTATGGCATTACATTTCCTATTCTCATTCCACGTTCTTGATCTCTTTCTTCTGAAAGGTATTAGAAAGAAGTGCGCGCAGATTTGCTTCTTTGTTATCAATGGAATAATCCGTTGCATAGAGTAACATCTTTTGTTTTACAGCTGATTGTTGTATTAAAACTGAGTTCCAAACTACACGGTAACAAACAATCTGACGCCAAGGATTTTATTCTGATTTTGATGTTACATGGCACTTGGGTCGCAGCATCAACACGTCCTTGTTCCACGAAATTACAGCTGACATTTAAGCATTTGTCCACCGCAGCACTAAGGCTTGGATCACGGAAGGGAATAAATAGGTGTGAAGTGCCTGCAGACAGATGACAGCTTGCTTCACGTCGGTGTATATTGCAAATCGCTTGCTACGCAAGTGATACTTAATATTTACAGAGACATGGAACTACCTGGGCGCGAGTTTGGGACTCTGATAACCATGATTGTAAGTTCTGAAACATCAGCATCCTTGTACACCACCATATGGTATCACACCCCAAAGGCAGCGATCTTCGTACTGAGACAGTGCTTTGCGTTACGCCATGTTCGTTGGTTTCTACATCATTTTCATCAATTATTTACTAATAAACCAGCTTTCACAACTGAGTAGACTGGACAAAACACAGTAAAAATTCAGAATAACCACCAACAAGATGCCACTTATTATTCTATTGTTCTTCTTATAGGCTCAACATGTTTCGGACACTACTATGCCCATCATCAGGAGCTTGTGACTATGATGTTGATTACCACATTGGTCGTTTCGTTCTTGGTTTGCTGTAGGTTGGATGTTAGGTGCGGTTAGGCTGGAGTAGTGTCCGGGCTGCAGGCTGCAGGCTTATTATATACTTTGGTACAAACACTTCAGTTTTTGCTAAATCCTGGGAAATTTGTTTGCTGACAGAGAACCCACAAGGTGCACGTTTGGATTTAGCGGGTTCCTTTTGTGCGATCACTTTGTAGAACTGTCCGCGCTACAGCATAATCTTTCATTGTTCGGTACGCACACGCACTCAGCATGACCATTTTAGTTACGTGCACTGTAATAGGGTACAGCTTGTAGCGAACATCCAAATGTCTCCGTATTGCCTGTTGCTCTTGTTTACATTTCGTAGGTTTCCTTATAATAAAAGCCAACGAGTTGCACTATTTCTCAAATTTATTTCGATAAAGAACTCTACATGTTTCGGACAGATCTGCTGTCCATCATCAGGAGTCTCAACACTGTATACACAGCAACAGGTATTTGTCATGCTAGTTATGTTGACTGTCTGCTAGCGAGGTCAGGATGGAGTGCAACTCGTTGGCTTTTATTATAAGAATGTAACACGATGCACGGTCCTCTGAATGTCAAATTTCGTAGGTAGTTATGCTGCAGATCAGAACTAGATTAGAGACGATGCAGGCCATGAAGCAAGATACTATTTATGTTGTAATCTGCCTATGATTTTCAATACAGTATGAAGCCACCGAGCAAAATTAGTAAGACAAAATAAAGACCGTAATGAAAGTTCAAATAGGATGTGCATTTGGGACGGCGATTAGAACAGACGTAATAAAGAGATGAATAAGTGAATATCAAAAGCGAAACAAAAAAGCAATGGCCCCATACACTACCAGATACTTTCCTCTATCTTATTTGTTCAATCATTGTTGCACTCCTAGCCTCTGTCTCTGTATCTCTCTCTCTCTCTGCCCCTTCCAACAGTGGCGTAACACTCAGGAACCGACAGTATAGGTTGGCGTCTTGGAGAAAGGGATTACTTTAACACTTTGAAGTTTGACGTCCATTTAAATAATTACGCGTCCTTTCCATAATTAACGGGAAAATAATGTCTTCATTACAAAAATAAACTGGGTAAGACTGGTTATAGAAATAGACCATAATCAATTATTCTGAATACCATAGAAATAAATAAAAAAGTACTTCTCTGAACAAAATGATGAGTTTATAAGTATTAATATGGATGGTATATACAGTAATTAGTGTACTTTAAAGGTTAAGCTAGCCATATGATTCCGCCATCAATGGCGCGCGACTCGCGTTTCCAAAGTCATTCCGGTGTCGACCGAAAAGGACTTCCCGTATTTCAGGTAGGAAGAAAGCGTACTGCTCCTTGGGGACCGATAGATAAAGCTGCAGTCACCCGGCAGATCAATAGCTTCATCTAAGTGTACATACCCTTTCCATTACCTGACGACGGAGACAGTGAGCCCCTGAACTACCTTATTTTGGCAAAATGGACACTTCCAATCCCACGATTACAACACCGCCCAGTCACAAACCTTCAGAACCATATCGTATTTAATACAACTTTATCATTTACCTCCTAGGAAGTGTGTCATCCCCGTTGTGTGTGTGAAACTTGGAAAATTGTATCTAGTCAAACGCAACTGTGTCACATGAGGTTATTTAATGGCTATATAATGGACAACTATATGTTTCGGCCTGTACTGGCCATCTTAAGTTCCTCTAAGACAACCTGAAGATGGCTATTACAGGCCGAAACATGTAGTTGTCTATTATGTAGTCATTAAATAACCTCATGTGATACAGTTGCGTTTGAATACATATACTTTCCCAGTTACCTCCTATCTACGCTCAGTTTTTCAACAGCTTTATACAACCATGTCACTTGTGCGTCAAAACGAAACGTCAGTTCATCTGAACATGCAAGACTGAACCACCCGACAGTGCTATTCGTATCTAATTCTATCCGTTGTTTTATGCGGGGGCAACAATTGGTCTCACACATGAAGACAAAAATATATGGGCCTACTTGTGAATGTCCGGAAATATGTTGCGTGTGCATAAGAGGGTGGACGTAACAGGAGAATGGACAATACTACATAATGAGGATCTTCATAATTTGTAGACTACTCGACTCAGAAATACGGGTAATCAAAATAAGAACGTTGAGACTGGAGGGAATATTGCATATATGGGGATGGGGGGAAGAAATGAGTATAGGATTTTGGTAGAGAACCTGAAGGCAACAGACCACTTTCAAGACCTAGAGTAGGTGGGACAATATAACAACGAATCTTAAAATATGTTATGGCGCGTTGCAATATGGATCCATTTGGCTCAGATAGGAACAAGATAGTGAAGCTTCGTTTCCAGAGAATTTGTTCAGTAGATGAGGAGCTATAAGCTTCTTAAAGAGAAAGTCTAGCGCACGAAGTTAGTACTTATCGGATCATATCCTATAATCTCTTCTCTCCTAGTTTCTAGGGGCGGGAGAGAGAGGGGTGTCAGGATAGCGAAGTCGGTAGAGCGACTCACTACAAACTGAACGATCCGTCTAGTCTGGACAAGAGATGTTCTTTTCTCCACACCCGTTCCGACCGGCCCTGGTGCCCACTCGGGTACCGATGTGCTCTCCTGGGCGTAAAGCTACCGCGCGTGACGTTGATCACCCACGCCCATCTAGCGTTTGCCCGTAGGTCCAGGCTGCGTAAGCTATGTCGTTAATCCAGGTGTGAGACTTCAAGGCACGTTACAGGGAGACACTTTACATTCCTACTAGTTTTTAGATTTTAGCACTTGTCTTGTAAATTCTATATACGAATCTGTATCACTATTCAGTGCAACGCAAAGTAACGGATAAAATTACTGTTCTTTCATGTCTTGGTTATCAATGTTTCTAAGACGTGACAGAGTCAGTAATATGATTGAGTTGAATTAAGTAAGAGTAGCTGCCTGATATCACAACATCTAAAGCAGCCAAAGGAAAAGGCCGCCTGCTGTACTAGATTATGCTGAAACCATCCGAACATTATATCTGCGTTATTAGTCACAGTCTCATAAACCATCTACTCCGAACTTTCTGAAAAACGAACAGTCCATAAGTTAGTCGAGCAATTCCACGCCTATCATGAGGTCGGAATTTCGTTACCGTTATTACAACATCCCTGAAATATTTTCATCCTCAGCTAGACTAAATCAACCAGCATCCTCACACTTATGTTTGTGTTCAAGTCACCCTAATATATATTTGTTCATTGCTTAGGTAGTTGCAAGGAATCAGCCGAAATCCCAGACCCTATGTAACAATCTATTCCTTTCACAAAGAGCAGCGACTGGGCCTCACCCAATCTCCAAGCTGTTAGGCTACTCCTTGTCCACCGAATGTGACGTCTCATTTACGCAAGCAAACTCCTTGTCTGAAGCGAAGAGGATGCGTCGTCGTCATCATCATCGTCGTCGTCACCATCATCATCATCATCACGTGGGATGTGTTACAACAATTTCGTAGCCTCTTCCAAATCGAATTTTCCAGAGAGTGCGACCTAGCGCTTTTTTCAAATTTCAGGTCCTTCTTGTTCCCTCAAAATCAAACAGTAGCCGCTCAAGAAGACGCGCCTTTACGTAATAATAAAAGAACCAATTCTCATAGATCAAAGAAGTCTTCCAGCCAAATTCCATGTGCTACTACTATTTATTTAGTTTCTTATCTTACTTCCGACGCACAACTCTAATAAATTACAAACGAAAAAAGTTATTTTTGTGTAATTTAAATCAAATTTCCCTTAATTCAGTTTTCATAAGATCCAGTATTTCACTTTCCAGTGTTATTAGTTATCGCTTCTATGATCCGTAGGTTTTTTGTTTTGGGCCAGATTTTCTTCTTCTACCGTCGTTTGACGACGTTATGATCCTTGTAATTACTGTGCGAAAATTGCTCAAAAATATTCCTAATATTTAGGACTCAAGCTGAGTCCCATCAACCTAACAAACAAAAACAGTCCACAATAAATAAAAGTCACAAGAATGTGCTATTTTATGTCTTCATTTTCAGTGATTTGGAAACTGGCGGATGTACCTGAATAATCCTTAAGAACTTCTATTCGAGATTTTAGACACTTCATACACTTCCTTGTCTAGCGAGGTACGTACCGCTTCTTTGTGTTACCTCAGGTTTCACTTTTGGTGAACAGTCTTCACGCCACTGGAGCGCGCAACGCGCATCTCTATTATTTCGATACGAACGGATATAAAACAAACGCTGGGTGAAATTACGTACTGAGACAATGAGCATGTCCAATTGTTCCAGCCAGAACATTCGGCTTACGCACTGGAACAACCGAAATTTCGCAAGAACAGAAGGAAATAACTACTGTGAAATTATGTGCACCACATTAAATAAAGAACGTTAACTTCGCAGCGTTGTTAGCCCCAACAGATAGAGCGAGTAAATGGAACGTGTCCGAGGGTTTATCGTTTCATTTATACGCAGTCGTGTTTAAAGGAGACAGTTGAATTAAGATTTTTATAAAGTATTTTCTGTACATTATGACATTATATTAAAAGCACACACACACAATAAGAACAGCTGATAAGGTGAGGTAAATTCAGTCAAAAACATAACTATGAATATATGGCTAAATAGTGGTGTTTATTAGCAATAGAAAACTACATGTTTCGGCCTGTGGCGGCCATCATCAGGTTTTCGACAATTTTCTTGCTTGTGTTTTTGACTGAATGTACCTCACCTTATAGTTTAAACACGCAACGGGGATGGCACGCCTCAAGAAAAGCTGATGTGTGCCACTTTAGTGGTTAGATGTCACAAGGAAAATAATATTTTCAGCTATCCCCTTTAACGAAGAAAATTTTTAGGTGTGCAGTCCTACGCGTCAGCACATAACTCAAGTACAAACTGCCTTATGAAATACATATAAAGCCAGGACATTGTTATTACTGCATTTTGCATGAGTTTGGCAATTCTAAAATTAGGAAATATTTCTGTAACACAGTTAATTTGACAAATATTGAGCTACTGTTTTCGGGCGCGGTATACATGACATCTTCACTTCTCTGGAATGTTATTTAGTTTTGATAGGCAGTTAGTTACCGGCGTTTTGGGACAGTCTTTGACCCTTGAAAGTTAGACAGATATGTTGGTCCGAAACGTTGGTAATTAACTACTTATCAAGCTACGTAACGTACAAGTAGAACGAAGATCTCATTTATGTCGCGGCGGACGCCTGAAATCACGTACGATATAAATGTCGCTCAAGACTGTTGAATTAACCGTGTTGCAGAAAGAGCCTCAAGTATTTTAATTTTCAGAAACTCACGTAAAATATAATAATAATAATAACCTGCTGAATCACATTACATAATAATGATTTGACTCCTAACGCCACTGTTTCTGCAGTGTCTGTCTCTCACAGTAATTCTACGTTGTTAATGAAATGTGAAAGAAAAAAGGTAAATTTCACCTAGAAGAGACCATAAAGGCCCAGAGAGGGAGTACATGTATAGCTATACTCTTTCTTTAACCTCGGTGCTACATGGGGCTGGATGGTCAACGACACGTGCCGGCCACTATACGCCAGGAAAAGAGCCGGTACCCACTGAAAAGGAAACTGGCCGGAACCCAGGAGCGGTTTGGTCGGGGAGGAAATTTCGCTCCCCCACCGGGATTAAATCTCCGGACCGTCCAGCCTATAGCGAGTCGATGTACCAACTACGGTATCCGGATCCATGTTAATGAAATATTAATATTAAATTTTAAATTATTTGCCACAAATTTATTGTATTTCTTACCTGTAGCTCTGTGTTCTAATTTCTAAGTTTAAGCTATGATTTTTCCTGCCTCTTTTTTGTTTGCCTATTCATAATACATGAGAACTAATTCCTTTCATGCTTTCAAGATGATTGTTTTCTTCAGTGGTTGATTTTATACAAAAAGATACCTAAATTTCTCACTTATGTGATCTTTTCACTTGCGGCTAGCTCCATGAGTGCTATTTCCTAATTCACGTTTTGGCCACTGTCGTTTAGGATCTCCATATTCCACCTTTGAAATGAGAAAAATTTTAAAATTCATCCACTATGTTAACATGACGAATAAGACTTCCTTTCTATATATGGTTAAGGAAAAGTTTGTTTAGAGCATCGTTTTAAAATTTCATGCACCAGATGTAACTAATTTTGATTCCTAAATTTCGTTACCGTAATATATTTCGTATTTCTCTTGCCGCGTCAGTATAAACAGGCCCGCCTAACATTAGTCCAAGAATGGGTTTAACAAACCTTGTTTATATTTGCCACACGCAAATTTATGAGGATCAAATATTAAATAAAGATAAAATAATAATTGGCTTAACGTCCTGCAAGCCTTCTAATTCAGAACATATTTCAGATTACAATCTGGGTTGCTTCCTATATTTTAGTGATAATTACAGCTAAATTACAGGACCCAATCCTCGAATTCGAGTAACAACACTTTAGTCTTCACTTTGACTCGAAATTACTAGACATTAGACGTAACTTCTAACTACTCAAATTAAACCCCATTGTTTTGTTACTACATGTGAAAATTGTAACTGCTCAAAAAGGTAATTAATTTGGCTTATCGTACCTTATAAAAATGTTAAGTTGAGATATCAACTATAAATATCGACTTGAACAATGGTTTAATTTAATTTGCATGATAATTTTTACGTGGTATTTTAATTTCGCGTAATGTTGGATGTTTGTACTTAAGAAGAAATATGTCGCATTAACGTTACTGAATGCTACACCAAAAAACTTAGTTGTGACAGACGACCCTCACCCCTTTAAACTGTATAGTTCTTAAGACTTACGTCTGCTACAGCTTGATTGCTGCTATGGCGGGTTCGAATCTCAGTGTAGTCATAGACGTTTGTCTACTGTGTTTGATGTGTGTTTTGTAGATATCGGCCTCTCCGACGACCTGATTATTCGTTCAGAGGATTCCTAGCGCGTATGTGTGTCTAATTTCGTGTGATACATAAATCGCTACAACGAGGAAGACCAACTCACTTTTGAGATACTGCGCCACAGAAAAACAATAGTCCGTCCCTCTAGTTCCATTTTTTGTGTAGCACTTAAAACCGATTCCCTTCTAGTGTCGCAGTCATGGAAGAGTGGAGCTATACCTCTTCCCACCCTCTGGGTCATACTGGGCCTGTAACGGGATCACTTTACCTTTTACATTTTTTACTTCAACCCGATTCCAGGTCGTAGCCTCCCCTTACGCTGCTTTGCGATCACCCTCATTGGACACACCACATTCGGTAGGACACCTCTGGACGAGTAATCAGCCCGACGCAGAGACCTCTACCTCAGATCACGCAACACTTACGAAGTACATACATCCATGCCCCCGGCGGGCATGCAACCGAGCGGTAGCAACCCGAAGCATTAGACCGCGCGGCCACTGGGATTGGATGGTCCCTCTCTTAAAATAAGAAATTTGCAATAAATATTCTTAAATACAAATGTTAAATAACAATAATAATTATGCTGTTTTCAGCAATAGCCGAGCTCAGATTACGATTCTGTCAACGTCCAAAATGCAGCTGAGACAGTCCGACTGCAAGATCAATGCCAAATTTAATTGCTAAGTCTGAAAACGGTTATTTCCTTGCCCTTGGCAAAAGATAGGTGGATTATTACTCATAGAATACTTTTAGAGGCTGAGTTAGGAAAGTGAAGCTCATTTGGACACGACCCCTTCATCCTTGATCTCTCAAATTCGAAATCCGCCAGGTGTAGTCAGTAATAAAGTTTATTCTCACTCAAAGTCTGAATAGCTCTCACCGTCACACGTAACACGTGATATGGAACATACACACGGGATGAAATGGACCTGGTAGCGGCGAATTTCCATTTCCGACTTTGAGCCTTAGAAGTAATAACATTAGTGGCGTTCTGTTCATACAATTCCATTACAATTTAGGGTAGCCGCTCCTTTTTCTTTTCCTAAATTTTTATACTTTCCTCACTTTTTGTGCAGTATCATGAACACAGTAACAAGTCTTTGAGAGATAATTCCTATTAAACAACATTCATATCACTGAACACGTGCACACGTTTCTCATGCAACCAGGAGATGGCAAAAGCGAACATTTCTGTTCTGTCGAAATCGAACATGGAGTGTAACCACCCTCCGCGAATGCATAAAATTATAGTACAATAGGGCAGACCAACACTTTAACTTCCGTGGATCAGAAACTGTACTATCTCAGTGACTGGCAGGTAAATATTATTTTGTGTGTCTAACAGCAAAGTATAATTACAACCCTGCAAATAAAGCGACTCCGAATATAAGACAACTCCCTGTTTCTCACTGGGGTATTTACAGAAACGTCTAATTGATGGAAAACCACAAACTCACACTGTGCATTAGAAAAAGACGTGTTCTGAGTTGCAAGTAACACTGAAGCTCTCATTGGAATACTGCATGAAGAAAGTCAGTGCTACAGCGTGTCTTATTAGTATAAATTTACGTCGAAATGAATTGTTCCTGCCATTTTACTGGGAAATGACGCAACACCTGGCCAATTATGGCCACCCTTACTTGTCTGTGCTGCTATTTATGAAAACCAACTCGCCTTATATTTGGGTTTCCTACTTTAACTATCTTACAATAGATGATAACTTTCTCATATATCACGAATACGCAAAGCACCTAATATCAATGAGTCCTACATATACCACTTTAATGAATCTCGAAACAAAGGCTGCATCAGTGGAGCAGAGTCACTCCTCAAAAAATAATCATCAGTCAGTTAGTTAATTTCAAAAGTTTCAAGCCACAAGATCAGTTTCCTGCCCACAACATCACGTCACCAGACCCTATACTGTGTCAGTGGAATTCAGAGCTACAAACTCGTAGCGTTCTAATTTAAGACCCACTTGATACTGATACCTCATCTATATCTTGATGCCCCACATGATTATGCATTTCTCATCTCCGGTGCGGGCTTGACGTCCTGTACATCTCATCCTCATTTATGTGATAACACCATAACTTCTGATGAAGGCAACAAATTGTGAATCTCTACATTCGCAGTCTTCTCCACCCCTTCTGACACATTAAATACCGACACAACTCATAAAAATATTAATTATCTGACTGTAGATTAACATATATTTCACAGGTGTAAGGTCACATTGAAATTTGCAGCCTTCCTATCACTATTTAGAACACAGAGTTAATATATAAATGTTAACTTTCAATTTACATAAATACATGCCACATCTACCGACTTTTACTCGAGATTGCTCCCCAAAACTTCAATTCAGCACATTCATAATTTTATTCCTCAAAGCCTAATTTCCTTCTCCTTTGAAGCTCAAACGCCTATTGGCTACGTCATGCCTGTTCATGAGTCCGGATGAACCAACTCGGCTCCCACTGGACAGATGTCCGTGAAATCTTCTGTTGAAGATTCTATGAAAATTTATGGAGCACATCCAAAATTTGGTTAAGGCTAGGCGCGCACTGGCAACTTTAGTTGCTCAGCTATTTAGTTGCCCGGATGGACAACACTGCTTTACACGACAGCGCGCTCACTGGAAAATTTTCTGTTGTGGCAACAGAAACGTTACTGCTGGTTGCAGCCAGACCCATTCTTGAGGCAACAGAAATGTTGCTGATAACGATAGGACGCACATGTTTCAGTGTGTGCTCGCGCAATGGCAACTAAACAGTTGCTTGCTAACTGCAGTAAGGTGCACAATCCTTCTGTCTTGCGTCATACGGCTATGTCTATCGTCGAAGACGTAAAGAAGTTAATATGGGAAGTGGAGAGAAGACCATCTTTGTTTTAAAAAAAAAAGAAAGTATACAGTGATAGAAATCTGAAGGATAAATTGAGGTACGAAGTTTGCGAGTCAGTCGTCACGAACTGGAGTGAACTACCATCTGAACAGAATTCAGAAAAATATATGTTAATTTTCTTGTTCATATTATTGGGGATCGTGCTAATGATGTTAATATATTGGGCAGAAGCGTACATACTGTAAAAAAATCACATAGGCTTTAGTAACTGCTAGTAAGGGGACTGGTCTAGAAGTAAATGCTGATAAAACTAGGTACATGGTCATGTCTCGAGATCGGAATGCAGGACGAAGGCAAGATATAAAGACTGATAATAGTTGCTTTGAGAGGGTGGAAGAGACCTTAACAAATCAAAATTCTATTCAGGAAGAAATGAAGTGCAGATTGAAGTCACAGAATGCCTGCAATAATTCGGTGCAGAATATAATTTATAAAACTGCCTATTTAAAAGTTTTTACTGACTACTGGATGTACCCAATGTCGCTTTTTGCGTCGATCTTTCCTCATTCTAAGCAGAAGAGCACATACACCTGCTGTCCCTATGAGGTCCATTCTGTACTGAAAGAAAACAAATTGCCAGTACAAGCAACTGTTTGATTGCATTGCGCGCACCTTCACAGCAACTTTTTTTTATCACCGTAACATTTTAGTTACCAGTGCGCGCCTAGACTAAAATCGGAGGAAACTGTTCGATGCTTTATATGAATAAGTGGGTGGCATTGTTGTCTCTGACATCAAATCAAAATAAAAGCACTTTCTTCTAGCGAAATGGTATAAACCTTCAAGAACATTCCAGGAGGTATGAACAACAGGGTTTTTTTTATCTCAACAACAATACTGAAGAGAAGGCATCGTTGTGTTTCCTTGGTAACGCTACTCTTGGAAGTCTGCAACACAAGCAAACACGCGGTTGAGTTCAGTTCACACATGGTCCTAAGAACTCGATTGTACTGGCGACAAATATTCAAATGAAACGGTAGAAGCCTGTTAGAATAGCCGAGGTTATGTAAAATTAGGCGAGCCAGCCACAATGTTAGGTTATACATACTTCACCTACTTGTTAATGATCTATTTCGATAACACTTCTCTCACTGTATTCAGATCGCAATGTCATTGTCACCAAGTTAGTCTGTAGAATGGAAGATACGAAACTTTGTGTTAAGTGCGGTTGAGTGTCAGACACGTAAAGAAATAACGTTTTGTAAGAAAGTTGTAAAATTAGGGACCAAGTTGTAAGACCCAGCACTAATTTTAACTTCCCTGCTTGACCATTTTAAGGTCGCCAATGACATGTTCACGCGTTAACATAAAACTCCCCAGAACCAATTTTAAAAATTTTATCAACAAAGTACATGCTTAGCAAATCAAATAAATTCACACCACACCCACCACACCACACACGTACAAAGAGTTCAGAAATCATTCAGACTTTGTTATAGTGCAAGTGCATCTTACGGTACCAGACATACTACTGGCAGAACGTACTGATGTGCTCTACTGGTCGCTAACTGTTGAGATGAAATTTTAAAAAACAAATTAACAAAACGTTGACAAAGAATGTGCAAAAGAGTACAATTGAGGGCAAGAAGTATACAATTCGGAATCGAAATTAAAATTTTACTTTAGTGCTCAAGTCACACCCGTTTAGTGCACAATATGCCTGTGCGTATGTCTGTTTTTAGGCGCGTTAGCAAAATTGCAAAAAGCGACTATTAGTTTCGTGTTGTCTATCCGCCCGCATGCGATAACTCGCCTTCCAATGGAAGGAATTTCATTCAATCCAATATTTCATTTATTTTCGTAAATCTTTCATAAAAATTCAAGTTACATTAAATTCTGACAATAACAAGGGATACTTCACATGACGACTCTGTACATTAATGTTAATATCTCGCTGAATTATTCTTAAAATTCTTAAAATATTTCATAAAAATTATACAGAAAATCAAAAGACACTCTTTCTTGTGATCAATAATTCTTTTTTCAGAAAACCGTGCCTTGTATGAGGTAATGTGGAAAAATATGGTACGGTACAGGCAGAAAGAGCGTAGGTAACAATATAATAGAGTGCAAGCGCTTTACATGCTGGATACCTAAGGCTACAGACACACATCCAGAGCAGGTAACACTCATTGCCTTTGCACGGCAACAATGGTTATGGGAACGTCCCTCGACATTATGCTTGCATACAACATGGCTTTCTTGTTTCCTGTGCAGATTGCCTGCTGCCCTTTACTACGTGTCCAGTATCCGGCGTCTAGCTTACCTGCAGGTATTATACACCCTGAAATGCTGCGTAAGGCCTACAGATGTACGGGAACTTTGTTAAAAATTTTACTCCTATTAATCCCTTTTATGCTCAAATATGTACAATTATAAACAGCAAAGTTATTCTATCTCTTTCATAACTGAACACACAGAAACATTATAACTTTCAAAATGATGCATTTCGGCTCTGTAGTAGCGAGATATTACAAAGTCGCAACACAGCCGATATTTATTATCAAGCGATGGTAACATTTGCAAAGCTTCAGCACAGCCGACTATTGTAGCAGTTTGATACAATATGAAGATGGCAGCCGTTAGATTCCCTTCAGGAAACTAAATTTACATTAACAGTTCTATACAATTTCCTTGTAAGCAGTTTCGCTCCTACCAAAACCACAGTTAGTCTCCTCCTATGGGAATTAGCCATTTAGTAGACTGTCGTACTTTCCGCAAAGAACAATAGTTTTCGTATAATGGCCAGTATAAGATACACCTTTGGGGCGTATAATATTAGCTGCAGTAGAATGAAACAGCTATCCTGTCCGTGTAATGCGTTGCTGTTATGTATTGAACTCATCTTACTAGAATAGTATCACCGAAATGACGCTATGTTAATTCGGAGTTGTGCAGTACTGAAGGAAAAATCCAGCGACACTTCAGACGTATTTTGGGAAGAGGTAAACCGTAACGACACTTTGGTACGCTCGTTTGATATTAATGGCTGTCCTCAGACCTGTAGCAACAGTTCTGACTTCATATAGTACAACGACATAGACCGACGTGCACAAAGACTTAGAGAAATTCATAGTCACACTCTATCAGAAACGAAATTTAAAGAAATATTTCATTTATAGAGAAACCTTTTACATATTTGGTACTCCATCTCAGGAGTGCACAAATCCAGCGTGGTAGGTCTCCTGGGCGACAAAATTATTACGATGGTACCTAATATTCGGGGGTGCTCAGCACAGCTCTTGCTTCTTATCATCAATTTTTGCCTTTCAGATGTAAAAAAAATTGTGCACCCCTGTTATAGCTTGCTGTAATTAGAAAATAATTAAAAAATATCGCTGACACACCGCAGAATCACATGTGCCAGCACAGTATAAATAAAACAAGACAGAACAAACAAACCTACGGTTAGGCTACACTTCTTTACTTAAAAACAAGCAAGAGCCATGATTCCAGTAAGCGTGGAAAACGGAAGGCTGCAGGTACACATCTTAATAGGAGTAGTAATTAATTTCGACCAAGAACTAAAAAGCAGATTAAATTTGAAAAAGGCCTGCTACATTCATGATTAGTATCGTTTAATTTACGATAACCACTCTGAAAATGTAAATAAAAATGAAACTTCTTTCCAGTTTCACCCGTCACTTCGCATGCGTTCAAAACAAGATATCAGAGCGCAAGGTAAGAACGAAGGCAGAATTCCGGACAATCAAATGTCGTAGCAAGTATTTGGATCTAACACAGAAAGATGCAAAATGAAAGAGAGAAATGCATAATGAGCAACTTTAGAATTTACAGTCTCCGTCATAAATCGTGCGAGTAACGTTTTGCACATGTGGGGGAAATATGCAGTTTGGAGTTTCAGTCTAAAAGAGGTAAAGGTAAAGCAGTCCCATTACAGGCCTGGACAGGCCCAGAGGGTTCCAGGAAGTTAAGGTTCCCAGACTTCGTGACAACGGCACAGGATGGTGGTAGGTTGTCAGCCAAACACACCGGCCGCCTTTGCCCCCAGGAAATGCTCCTGGTACTCATTTCTGTTAGAGGCTGAGTCGACCCCAGGGCCATAGTACAATCAGAAGGATTTTATGTCAATGAAAAATCCACTGACACCAGCTGGGATCGAACCAGCGATCTTCCGAATTGTAGCACAGCACCTTAACCACTGTGCTACCGCGGTCCCCGTTTCAGTCTA
>Ga0123354_10006195_pt1 | contig 17697 bp, 7 predicted proteins | sample TergutLab28metaG_2_FD_97872 | JGI IMG/M metagenome (GOLD analysis project Ga0123354, IMG submission 97872) | Labiotermes labralis P4 segment gut microbial communities from Petit-Saut dam, French Guiana - Lab288 P4 | ecosystem: Host-associated > Arthropoda: Insects > Digestive system > Gut ...
AGGAAACCTAAAATTTCAAAACAAATCAACCTTTCATACATGTTGGGTTGTCCGCAGATATTTAACGACCTTCTATCAAATGCAGCGCTTATTCAATTACCGTAATATTACTGCACAGAATTTCAGGCCGTTTTTCCTAACACAAATATGTAGACTTGCTCTGATCATGGCAGCAATACTGGTGATTGATGATAAGAAATAATGAAGGTGGATTATTCTCTAATACTGTAGTTTGTATCATGTTACGTTAAAAACCATCGCTTTATCCGTGATTTACTTCAAGCGAAAGCCACGGACAGATGTATATAGAAGGCGCCGAGAGGTCTGTATTAGGGTGATGCCAAATATTTTGGTATGTAGACGACACACGAACTGTTTCTGAAAATAATTATGACTGGAATAACAACCATACTATACTTGATTTCAAAATTTCGCCGTGTTCTGAGTGTTATATTCTTGCTTCTGGGTGATCCCCCGGTGTCTAAATTGTATGTGGCTACGTTTCGGAAGGATTCGTCTCATTTATTCTTCCTGCTTACACCACCTATGAAGATGGAACAAGCAGAGTTTTCCGAAACGTCGGCAAATAAAATTCAGACGCCGAGGAATCACTCAAAATAAGGAATAAAACTGTAATGTACTTTATAATATAATAATAAACAACACTTTAGTCACTTTTGTTGTTTGCAAATATTTTCACATGTTTTATTACATATCTGTAGACATATGATGACAATGATCTAAAACACGACCCAGTTACAATGTATTCATTTTACAGTTCGTCTCACAAGCAATTTTAGCGTTGGACCAGACTCGTCTGTCGACACTGTTCAAAGGTTTAGGTCGTTGGCCCTATAGAGCCGTATATTTTCGTTGATGTGTTTCTGTTGCCATATATCACGGCACAATGTGAGGAACCACTTACCATATCGTGGAGAGACAGAGATAGAGAGACAGGCGTAGAGACATATATGCATGAGAAACCATCGGGTGACGCCGCCAAGCAGCGTGAGGGCGTGTTGTCGATACCGTCATGCATCATGTCAAATATCAGGGAATTAATTGCGTTTCCACTTTTCCGTGCTTGTAGACTTCCTTTCTCTAGAATTCGCCATATCCTCACATATTGTTCGCGTTTTGCTGTTCATGTCTTTTGGGAATTTGCTGCTGGAGCGGAGTTTCCTTTACCGTCTCCCCACTCGCTATTCAGACCTGCCCCTTTTGGGAAGCGCTTTAAGTTGAACTGCCATTTGTTATTTAATTAGAAGTAGGCACTAAAATACTAGCAAGGGCTTGAATTCCCTTCCTTAGATCCTCAAAGATAAAACAAGTGTTTGTTAGCTACAGCGAATAAAAAAAATTATTTATATTACTGCGAATATTTATGTTGTCCACAGCTTGCATTTTCTTACATATATTTAATATATTTCAAAACCAACTAAATGCACTACTTAAAATACAATAAAATAGATCACAACACACACTTCATATCAGGTGCAAACTCCTCTATGTTTCGGCACCAAGATGCCATCATCAGGAAGTTCTTCAGCAACAGAGGCTTATACTTTTTTTATGTTTCGCTGAACGTGCATCTCAGTATATTAATCTTAGTAATTAACCAACTTGATGTACAAAATTTTTGTTTTACAATAAATTTATTTCATGCCTCTACATGTTTCGAGCACTATGTGCTCATCATCAGGAGGTCAAAATTGCATTATACAGCCTCTGGTATCATCACACCTATAGGTGGCCGTCCCGTGCACTGGACGGCAATTTTGACCTCCTGATGATGAGCACATGGTGCTCTAAACATGTACGAGTAGAAGCACGAAATAAACTTATTGTAAAACAAAAATGTTGTGCATCAAGTTGGTTAATTACTAAGATAAAAAAAAAGAGATTTAGAGGTCCAACAAATATTTCCGGCACGATTCACTCACTTGTACGTCAATGTTTAATTATAATGCAGTATGTCATACCTAATTACAGCCAGCAATATACACGATTCTGTACCTTCCATGAAGTGTAGATTATTTCCCCGGAGATAGTCAGGATTGGCGGAACACTTAAGGATAATATTAATATTGCTCCCTATATTTTATATTTTACTGTCAACTGTGATGATTTTATTTTAACTAATAGGAGCGCACGATAAAGCATCATTCTTCTGTTATTGTGCTCATATATATTGTTTTTTTGTTTGTATTGTTTGTTTTGTGTCGTTCCGTGTACTGTTCGTGTGTAAATGTGTACTGTACTGCTGCCACCGGGTGGCAAACCAATTGCAGTTTAACAGATTTATCATATCGAGTTTGGACATGTAACATCGGGCGTGGAGATGAAATAAAGACTTGAATGAAATCAGGTCGGTGCCCAGTAGCTGAATCGTACCTTATTATTAAAATAAGGAAGGACCAGTAATTGCAGGCGAGAATAGAATTCAGCTCAATCATCTCGGGTGTTTAATTCCTATGACCTACGATCACGAAATGTGGCACCGGTAGGAACACACTGTATATATCGGCAGTCTGTAGGGCTCAAAATACCATTATGTTCAGCCAGTTATCGCGATATCAAAAAGCAATTTCTTGGAGAAAGACAAATCTTGGGTTTGAATACGAATTAGACAAAGACGGTGTCATTGAAAGTGTTGAATATTGTGTCCATATAGTGTCCATATTGTCCATAATCGTTAAGTGTCCAACGAAGATTTTATTTCCGAATTCAAGGGTAACTACGACGTTTTATTAACATGGGCACTTGAAAGTTTGCATCAGAGTATTCAACAAATATTTAATGAAATTCTTCTTCCAGCAAAAATTCACCACGATCTCATTCACTTTGAAATTCAGGTGATGGTGATGGGAACTTAGAAGGCTTCCAGTTTGTGACGTTAGGGCCGTAGGTTATTCTTAAAGACTGAGAAGAGATCTACAGTTCAAGGTAGAAGATATGACTGGATCTTTTGAGCAAGGATAATCTCACGACGTGAAAAATACAGTCAATCCAAGTGTTTACTGAAACCGTCTTTCCATGCACAGAAACTTGCTATGTGTCAGATCTGTTCGTGAAGAAGAATCTTTGGAAAATGCTTTCGTACTATCTGTTCCTAATAAATAAATCTTAATGGATATGGCGCCCCTTCGCCTTACACACTTATCAATCCACCATCGGAACTAGCAGCTTACACTGCTACTCAACAAATCTGAAAAAAATAAATCGCTAAGGCCATATTAAATTACCGTCAAAATCAAGGCGGTAGCACGTTCCTCTGAAACGTCGTTATGCAGTTATACATGAAACAGACTACACAGCATCACATCAATTACTACATCACATTGATCGTTGGTACTGATATTGCGAAAGGCATATCGAATTCAGCCAAGAAGAACCCCAGCCTCCGTTAATACGATAATAATTTGCTGGGTTAATGAACAGCTGTACATATATCGCATGGAAACGCGGTGAGAGCCGGTACCCGTAGCACTTCAATTTAAGGAGTACCTTAGTTTTAAGTAGCGTTCCCACGACTGGAATATCTGATAAGTACCTTTCACTTGTGGACAGTTGTCATGCTCCGGTTATGCTGCGTTATATAAATAAAATAAAATAAAACATAAACTGACAGCACAACATAGCTAACACTAAATATTTCTTATTTAATAATCCGTAATAAGGCTAAATACAGAATTAAATTGCGGGTAAAATTCAACTCGTAATGTTACATTATATTTTGATTACGCTTTTGTGGGATCCTACGTCACATTGTTAAGATTATAATTTTATTTCAATAACATTTTTGTTATATACAGCTTAGCTGCGCCTCTAGTGACCGTTCCAGATGTACTACCGTACATATCAACAGCACGTCGCAAAGACTAGGGTAGGAAGCAAGTTTACAATTTCCATTGGAAAAAAACAGCAAGTAACTTTCCATGTTCAGAATTGTTGCGAGAATGAAATGCCCATAAAAAGTTCGAAATCGTTTCCAAATTTTCAAGGGTATTTTAAGTTATGACCCATATAAAAACGGGGTATGTAGGCCACTAACTGTTTATTATTGCTAACCAATTTGCTACAGTTGGCAATGAGATATTCATTACAATTGCTTTACAAAAAATACTTCCTGGAGCGCGAAGCTGACCTGGAGATTCGCCCGTCCCAATCAAAATAATTGCCGTGGCTGCAATCAAACAGTGTCTCTCAGTTTACACAATGTAGTCGTCCTATAGCCCTCCTGCTTCTGGCCGACTATCTGTCTGTCTTCTTGCGTCTGTGACGCAAAATCGGTCAACAAAGGGTCTGTCCAATTTTCACGAAATTCGGTGTAGGAATTGACTCGGTGACAGTCATATTTTACATAAGAGCGTAAATAAATTTTTACCTCTCCTACAAATATTCTTGAACTAGTTAAAGTTACACGCAGAATATGTTCATATACCTCAGTAGTTTAATTGTAAGATTAGCGCAAATCAGAGCAGTGAAACCCATAATTTCCTTGGGGGCGCCAATGATTTATTACAACTACATTCCACAATTATTGTCCGATTTGAGTGGAATTCAGTATACTCGTATGAGATCTTCCAATAATGCTTATGAGCATTTGTGGGCTTCGTTAAAATCGGGTCGGGGACTGCCATACACTTTTCTCAAGGACATCAATAATATTACTTTACTTTGAACCGTGTATGCATATGACATTTTGTACGTAAAAAAAAGCTTTTGTTAAATTCTGTAAACTACGTCACACATTACGGCACTGGAATTCTTTTAAGACCCTCTCACTCTTTTTCGTATCTCACATTAACGGTACTCCCTGGACCCAAATAATATTGTAAGATTTGAGGTTCTGTAGTAATGAACATGTAAACTGCTGACCTTATTACATGTACATACATATTTCAGAAGACAGAAATCTTACTGGGAGAAGGTTTTGATGATTAATCTGAAATAGTCCGGATAGAAGTGGTCGTAGCCTAGTTTAAAGAATTCCATTACGTACGTGCAAGGACTCATAAAATCATTTCACAACCTTTGTCTTGGCTCAAGTCCTATCAAACCTCAGACCTCACAGGCACGGAGAAAGAACCCTAACCACTTTATTGCGATTTCTCGTCATTCAATTTCAAGCAACATTTTGACAAGTAACCTTGAAAATATGTTGGGAATATAAATTATATTTGAATTTGAAAGTGCAAAATTATGATAATATCATCACCACAGACTTGTATAATTCTATTCAATCCTAACCTTTTCGATGCAATCATCAGACGTAAGCAAACACATTTTGATACTGATTTATGATACTGATTTATGTAAAGGAGCAGGAAAGAAACTAAATTTTACCACACGACCATTACAGTCGTGTGCAATTTATTGTTATTATTTTCAATTTCTTAACGCGTTCTTTACAAATTATCTTTCTTCTTAGGAGTGGCTTCATTTATTGTACATACATATTAATTTATTCGTTTGTTTGATCTCACCCGTCTCTTCCTCGCAGTATGTTGGAAAAAATAAACCACATATTTAACTTGTATTTCAGAACGCAAATCAGCTTTAGATTCGACGACGGGCGCCACATTATTCTCTTCTACAAACACAGTTGAGAGGTAGTTATTACTCTGCCCCCCTCCCACCTCCCTCACCCTAACATCTACTGTAATGTTAGGTCTACCTGCTTATCTTGCTTACAGATTCCTATAGGTCAACGGACACGCCGTGGTCAGTATGTTCTTGCAATTTGTATTAAAGTGAGTAAATATGAATTTGGTATCTTTGGATCAGAGATTTCACCACACATAAGCATGCCATATAGGCCTAACTGCAGTAATTAGATGGCTCTGCGTCCGTACAATTTGTGTGTTCGTATAGAAGTTGTTTGTTTTATGACTAGTATCATCGTCTCAACAAGGCAAAGAACTCTAAAATACACTTAGCGCAGTGAATAAAAAAGTGGCATCTTTTATTCCGGTGGAATATACAATATTCCCGTATGCGGTATTTGCTAATTTGCATCTGCCAAGGATTTAATATTTATTTATTGCCGATACAAGCCTTTGGGAAGCTAAATACGCGATTGGAGCTTCTCAAGTCAGTGATGAAAGGCAGTGTTTGCAGTTGTGAAGGATTATGATTTGACACACATTTATCGTAGTGTTTGGAAGAACCTATTGCATTTTCAAAGTCCAAGTTCTCCTCTTTTACCCCGAATACAGAAGCGGCAATTTTCTGCAAATATTGGTATCCGTCTAACAAATTACGTGACGTCTTATCCCAAAAGGTACTGCTCTTCAGTTTCAAGGTGATCATCATTTGCCTTCTCGATTATTTCATTTTAAAAATTAAAGGTTCATTTTCATCCTAAAGTACAGTGAAGGACTGCACTGAAATAAAGCGAGTAAAATAATAATCGCTCTACAACTTGCCGGCGTAGACCTGACATACCAGGTCTCAATTAAAATCACTTCAGCGTGAATAGATTATAGAAACTGACCGAGTTTCCGTAACGAAAAAGTGAATAATAATAATAGTAATAATATGATTATTATAGTATTTTAACTGTTAAGTATAACTATTCGGAAGTTTGTATGAATGTAATTCTCATTTAGACACAATAATGTGTGATACGTAATTATTATTCGTAACACTGCCACATACTAATTACCTGTAAAATCATCCTTTGAAGTGGTATATTATTTTGAAAAATTTAACGCTTTTTCTGTGGCAAATAAAGCACCAGTTTGTTACACTTCAGGCACCAGGTCAAGTTTCACTTCAAACCCGGCACCTCGTGAGGACTCAGAGCACAGAAGGGTAACAAAAATGTCAATAAACTGATTTTAGCAGTTAACAATTTGGACAGAACACGTGGGTAAATACTTGATTTGGCGGGTAATTAGTATGACGGTGATAAAAGATTTTTCGACTTAAGTCAACACATTTCCGTTTTGACAGCCCTGATACCCATAGTCACAACGGCGTGTGATGGGGGTAGGATGTTTGTGGAGGGAGAAGCATGGGGGAAGTTCACATAGCAGAACAATCCACACCGAGAAGGAAATGTGTAACGTAGGAATTATCTTACATGTCAGTTACAATCTGCTGACGTACGCGGAAACAGATGCACAGAGGAAACGGTACACGGATGTTACATGCCTCATCACAAACAGACGTTCAGCAGCGCTCGAGACAAATTGCACAGGACAGCAAGTCGAAAAAAAAATTGACTAGTGATTTAATTACCCTTTCTCTCTTAATTCCGGTGACATGTACAGACAGTCCTGAAGTACTGATGTGTCAAGAACAAGCTCACCGACTAATGGTGACGCACATGAAAATATTAAAAACACATTCACTCTGTTCACACTGTGTCTCTACAGTTACTTGAATTCCTCTTTTTTGCTGCATAGCTGCTAAATTATAACGCATTGCAATATTAAATATTTTTGCTAGTCGCACTACGCTGTATAATCTGTATACTCGTATGTTGCACAGCCTTTATTTTGACTGAGCAATACCGATTTGTCAATTCCCGCCGATATTCCGACGCGGGTTAAGGCGAGTCACTCGGCGGCTAGGATTCATATGATGCGCGAGCCACCGGGAAGAAAACGCTACTGATCGGTAAAGCAATGTCACTGTGTGATGTTGAATGGGATAGTGTTCCTGAAATGAAATAGCGGTAACCTGTCTTAATTTACTGTACAAAAATAAACTGGAGGACACGAGGAGGACAACGCAAAAAACACCAGTCACCAGTACCGGAAATGAAATTGTAATCTCCCAAATTCAGAAATATGTTCCTACCTACCTTACAGTGATTTAAGTGAGATGCCAGGCTAGGGTAAGGGAATTGATTGTACAAGACCGTAAAGTGTGCGAGTTTACTCCACAATCAGTTTAGTAACTTTACTTGTAACCTGAGGGCTCTGAAATTCTCACAGCACGGTTTTTGCTCTTCTGGAATGTGCAGCCGTGTCAGTTTATCGATTGCTACCTACGTTACTAAGACATTACGATCTTCCGAAATGTCGTTGTATATTTACCAAACGACACAGCGTAACATCCCAGAAGACTGGAATCTTCTCTTTTCCTCTGTTTAAATATTTTATGACCTTACTTACAGTGTAGGTACTGTAACAAATGAACTCCAAGGAGCAGAGACGTGTTTGAGTCACAAATTCCACAGAATTTTACATAACCTGAAGGTTCATTGCCGTTCTCACAACAGCCTGAAGTACGGCACTCTATTAGGAGATTAATAAAGGTGAAAATCAGAATTACCGGAGGGTAATTCGTGGAACTACTTCACACGGAATTAAGAGAGAGAGAGAGAGAGAGAGTGTGTGTGTGTGCAAAGTTGTGCCCATGGATAGTGGATCACAGCCAAACTAAAAGTAAGACGTTCGTCCTGCCTTTGTAAAAACGCCTAATAATACAATTTTTTAAAATTTAAATAGATTTAAAGAAAACATCCAGCACTTCAAGATGAACAGACATATCACGAGTATCTGTATCGGGTATCAGTGACTAATAAACAAATAAAGAAACAGAAAAGGCTTGTAGGTCTGTTTTCCCTTTTTTCGTTAAAATTCATGCCGTGTTACTGACACACAGGCCAACTACAAAGAGCAGTGAACAGTTCTAAAGCACAATACAACATTCTTGAGAACGAACTGTTCTTCTTGCTCCGCGTTACGCTTTTGCAAATATTGACACTGCACAGTATGTTGGGACGGCGCTGTTTAATACGAAGGGCAAGTAGAGCAATTTGGGACTAGCTCAGAAGTCACGGCTGTTGTATCTCAAGACAGATAACATCTTCATTTACATAAGCTGGCAATGGTGGTGGTGGTGTTGCTAAAAACATTTGAAATATGGTCTACGTCTGCCTTCTGCTCATAAGGCATGCAAGATATGATGATACACTTAACATTTTACGAGAAAAGTAGTAACTGCAATTCTCCCTCAAAAGTTTTATCGTAATTCACTGCTTTTTGCAAATAACTGTATGATCCTCGCAGGATTTGCATAAAATGAAGTTATAATGGGGAAAACAAGACCCCTCCTTCTGGTTTCAACTCTCTTCAGTACTTATGTCAATAAAAGTTTCAATGAAATGTAGTACTCAAGAGTCGACACTGAATGTTGTCGTGCAAAGTTCAAATTTAACCTTACTATCTGTTTACAGTAAGTACAAATTGCTGTAAGGAAGTACGTTAGAGCAGATTAATTACACGGAATTTTCCTTGAAACTAATTCAAAGCATTCTATTCTTTGTTCTGTTATTGACAGATCTAAGAATAACCGCAAGTGGTATTTTCTCTAAAGTTGTACACAGACTTTATCTTCGCTTACAGAAAGTTGTACGGGTTGATGTCAAGCGCCTGAATATAATTTCATACAACCCATTACGTAAAATACGGCCTTCCAAGCGCTGAGTAGTGTTAGTTGCAGATACTTTACACATATTTTCGCCCAAAAACAGAAAGTAAAGTTTAAAAATATGGACAGGAAATTATTTACGCCCACCAGCAAATTGTGGCCTGCACTGCTCCCAATATCACGAAGTTTGCAGTCATAAATACATTTTATATACCGAATTTCAGCAAGTTTTCACTATATCGGTTTTCGCAAAACCCAAAACTGCTCAACATCCATTATGTGCAGATTTCCTATCCCAAAATTCACCCAAAATTTTTCGAGAAGTTTAGAAAGTGCGGATAGAAACACATTTAGGCCTTTGAGTGAAGTATGCCACTGAGCTGATTTTCAACAAAAAAAAACCTCTTGCTTGTTCAACAGCTTTCTGTGAAGAAATTATATACCAAAAAACACACAAACTTGACAGATGTTTGAGTCGTTAACACCAGGTCAAGTCAACAGAAGGACGGATGTAACCTCCACACAAGGTATTTGCTTGTTACTCCGTAAGAACGCCTAGAAGAAAAACATCTGTAATTGTACAATAATAGTGGGTATCGGGTTTCAGAAGAGGGTTCAAGAGAATAATTTTATGTAACATGGAGAAAGGAATACGGGGGTGAAGTAAATTATATAATGGTGAGTCTCATAATTTCTCTTTTAAACTATAACAAGGTCTTTTAAATTAAGCAGGAGAGAATGGATGCAGCATGCAGGGACGCGAGGAAGTTAGGAAATGCATTCACACTTTTCAGACGCAGAAAATGAACAGAAAAGACATCTTGGCAGAAAACGCTGCATACGAGGGTATTATGGCAGGTTGGGTTTTACTGGACCAGCGGATGAGTAGGATCATTTTTAGGAAAAACTGCATCACGGCGTTGCTGGTAGTGTGGTGTGCTTTCTTGCCAGTTGCAGGTCTGTGGTGCGTCAAGAGTGAGGTGAAAGAAAGATATTGCATGGGCAGAAGAGCGTGTTTGTGCCACAAATATTTGTTTTGAATGTTGTGTTTTACGGTTCGTAAAAAATAGAAAATTTTAAACAGTTCTTATAATATAACCAACTAGATGAATTAATTTTTCAAATTTATTTTTGGAATGAAACTCTTCATGTTTCGGACAGTTCCTCTGTGCATTATCAGGAGTTTTTCACTGTACACGCAGCAATGATATATGTCATACAGGTTTGCTGACAGCTTGCGAGCAGGATCAGGACGGAACTGAAGTTCCGTCCGAGTCCTGCTCGCAAGCTGTCGGCAAACTTGTATGACATATACCATTGCTGCGTGTACAGTGAAAAACTCCTGATGATGGACAGAGGAACTGTCTGAAACATGAAGAATTTCATTCCAAAAATAAATTTGAGAAATTAGTGCATTTATTTGATTTAGATTATATTAATCAACGGAACTCCATATGTTGCAGAATGTTTGGCTACAATAAATATTTTGACTTTAAAAAGATCAGAAATATAAGAAAAATCTCGATAAAGATATCTTACAAATTAAGATCCAAACGACGTTTTAATGCATACAATTTAACTATGAGATCTCACAAGAGAGCAGATATGCACAAAAATTGTATATATAAAGTCTCTTGATGGTTACACAGGACCGATATGTGTAGTTTACGTGAACACATGCAGATGTATTAGACGGTGCTTGACTGTTTACTTATGGAATTTTTCAGTACTATTTAGGCGACTTTTAGACTTCGAAGTCCTGCATCAACTGTAAAGACAAATATTTAAGACATGATATGTGTGGAACTGTGTAAGAGACTTTCACTTTGTAGACATTTATGTATAGTAACTACATACCTGTCTACAAGAAGCCTTCATCATCATTTATTGGTGTCAGAGCATCTGTTACCCTCTTTACAACTTCTGGCACTTCAATAAGTGACGGTACCTTATCCAGGTTTTTATAGTGAAAAACTTAATTCAGTAAAAACTACGACATAGTTCGCTGTCTCTCTGAATTTGCTAGTAAAATAATGATGACTGTATTTAACGCAATCCATCATCATTATCACAAGACACACAAATGTTTAAATGACCTTGCAGCTAAGTTAATGAATATAGCGATGAAAAGCCCTTCTCCAAATTCACTTCTTTTGAGGATAATAAATCTGATTCTGAATATCACGTTCTTGGCTTGTTTATTGAATCTCTGTTAACTGCAATCTTTTTCAAATCTAGAATAAGTGTGACTGTGAATTGACAAAGATGTAAAAGTGGACATGTTCCATTTTACTCTGCAGTCAAAAAGGTACCAAAACTATGAAACCCCTTAAACTTGTCATTCGGCTTCATGGTGGAAATTTAAATTCGGAACCTTACGACTACGAAAAATGAAGTGCCCCATCACACCACAATGTTCAATACTTATTCTAAAAATGATTTAATAAGCTAAGGTCTCACTTCAAAACTAAGGGAAAGTAAATTAACCGGGATTTATATTTAGCGTAGTGCATCATCAACCTTTTAAAGCCTACTGGTTAAGTGATGCACCAACAAGTCTAACATTCAAAAACTGACATTCTGCCCACACTGTATTTATGTGTTTTGTATTTATCTCAGAACAAACAGCGACATGTGCCCCATACAACATAAATGATTGTTTTTTATAACAGAGATGAAAAGTGTTAAATGCGCGGTTCGGACTGGGCCTTTAAATAAAGCAGTCTGTGCTTCGTCTTTAAATGGTTAATTAACCGATACAAGGCCCAAAGTTTATCACAAGCCCTCCTTCCGCCTACGGTATAAACAATAAGACACGGTATGTACGTATAACGTAACATTGAGTCACGTGCGTTCAAGGTTGTGGAAAAGCAATAAATATTACATATTTTAAGTGTGTGCTTGTAGACTTTGGTATCCAGCATGTAAGGTGCTTGCGTCGTATTTTCATCTGTGGCCTGTCCGGCTCTACAATATTTTTCCATGTTATGTCCTTAAGGGCAAGATTTTCGAAAAAAAAAGTTATTAAATATAAAATGCGTGGTTCGAGTTTCTCTACAACATTTTTCTGAAACATTTCTCTTTCTGAGAAGAAGTAGGAGAGATATGATCAAAAATGTATGTTGGTCTTCCCTGAAAGTGTGCCAGTTATTCTTGCCAGATTTTGATGACATTTGAATTTTCTTCGACGGATTTTCTGAAAATACCGAAATATCAAATTTAACGAAAATCCGTCCAGATAGAGCAGTCTTCTCTATGTGGGCAAGCGGAAGGACAGACATGCCGAAACTCATAGTCGCTTGTCGTAGTTTTGTGAACGCGCCTATAAACTGAAAGCTTGTTTTACAGTATGGATACGACCACCCTTTAATTCCAGGTAAGCCCACGGGTTTTGATGTAGGTGTAGTATCCCCCCTGAAAGCTCTTGCTTCATTCTAGAGCAGTTAATTGTCTTTCAAGGACGTTAGAAAAGCCTTAACCAACCAAGACTAACGGTAATTGCAGTAATTTGTAGCAAATGGTCCTTAGGAGAAAGCCTTACATGAAAGTGACCGTCCGTAAGTCGCTTTCCCGTGCCGGCGAGGAATATTTTTGAGGCGATTCATCCCTTTTTGTTGTAGTGAAAACAGGGCCAATAATAAAGGTCAAACACAACTCCCGACTTTCTTTCTCGCTCTCTATCTCTCTATACATCCATTCATCCGTCTATTCACCCACCTATCCTCCCATCCATCCATCCATCCACCTACTCACCCACCCTCCCATCCTTCCGTCCGTCCGTCCGTCTACCTACCTACCTACCCACCTACCTACCTACCTACCCGCCTGCCTACCTGTCCACCCGCCCGCCTGCCTAAACGTATATCTATCTACACACACACACACACACACACACACAAAATATATATATATATTCGGCTACACGTTTCGGCTTGCAGTTCAGCTATCATCAGTCAGTATACGAGAATTAAAAAAAGATAAAAGTGAGTAACTGTAATATTAAGATATATTAATATCAATATTTTAAACATATAACACTAACCATTTTCTTGTAATATCAAAATTATTGACGGATTTTACACTACATATTAATATGCCTTGAAAGGACAAAAAATGTAAAACAAAACACAGAATACTTTTCGTATTATTCGCGGCCGTGGGAGCAGGATCTTAGTAGGTTACAGGCTGCACGGAGGGCTATTAAAATGGCTGACTATAAAATTTATATTGGTTTTGTCAGCCTCATATGTAGGCAACGTGTTTCGAAACCCACTATTTCATTTTCAGTGGTGTCGTTCCAGTAACAAGAAAACTACTGAATCACGTGTTGGTAGAATATATGTTGGAAATAGCATTCGATAAGTTTTGTTTGGACGTAAATAGCAGATAAAATGAATTTATTGCAGATAAAACCCCTTTATATTAAGAACAAATAGTCTGGTTCGAAAATTTATCTTCGCATGGGAAGAAACTGCTACATCATGGGCGACGTAATTTCTGCACTCTTAGTATCTATATATTTTTACAACATGTATTACACTTTTTTTTTTATTTATCTCAATATTTATCCAACTTGATGCACAAAATTTGTTTCACGACAAGTTTTATTTCATGCCTCTACATGTTTCGAGCACATGTACTGAGATGTACGGTCAGCAAAACGCCAAAAAAAATGTATTACACGTTTCTCTTTCCTTTACAGAACTGTTAGTATTAATAACTTCTTTCCATCCTCTTAATAACTATGAAATTTTTAATAAGGTTTATTATGGCATCCAGAACAGCCAACCAATGGGCCTTAGAGTGAGCCAGGTTAAACATTTCACACTTTCATTTCGACTTTAATATTTGTTTTAATATTATCCTCCATTTGTTCCTACAATTCACAATAGCCCATTCCGTCAACTTTTTTCCGAATATTTATGCTCAGAAGATTTAGTCCAATTCGGAAGCTGTGAGAAGTAAAACGCCGTCATTTCGAAGCCGGCGGAATTCTCCTTTTTGTCTGCTGTTGACTGCTTAGTCGGTACATTCGCATTTCCTTTCCGTGTCAACTGGAAAAGGGTTAACATTTCTTTATCTGTTATTTACCACTTTGATTATTGTAAATAACAACGCAGCATAATAAATCTGTCCTAAAGGGAAATACAATACTCCTTACTGTACGCATTGTAAACAGCAGTAATACAGATGAAGACTTTCACATAGCCGACATTTGTTTTAACCATCCGTGGCAAGACGCGGTAACGTACAGAGAAATACTGGTTAGTGCGTAATGTGTCAAGCGCTAACAAGGAGTTCAGATCAGAACTCTCAAAACCTACTGTACTACTGTATAAACATACAGTACTACAAAACTTTGAATATTAGTACTGTTCTAGCTTACTTTATTTTTCTGGAAAATTCCATACTTAAAAGGTGATTTACAATGCTATATTCGTCTTAACATTGAATCTTAAGTTTCGCAATATCAAGATACATGCTCACTTGCAAATAATATTTAAGAAACAATGTTAGTTATGTTAATTAATAACTTATCACTGTGTCTCAAATGTCAGGAGTTCACTGGTGATGGCCACCTTCCCGTTTTACACCTTAACTCACCCCTAAAGCAAAGTCCGTTTTTCGTTCGTCACTTAGTCAAGAAACTCACACTTTACGTAACTCGTAAGTTCATTGTCTCTTCAGAATAGCTCACAGGTTTTCTCTGTATAAAACAAGAAAAACGCGAGCCATGTACTCCCAATCTATTTGTTTGAGATCTGTTTTAATATCATTTTCACATCTTAGTCTTTCTTAGGTCTGTTGTAATATCATCTTCACATCTAAGTATTTCTTAGATCTGTTTTAATAAGTTCACATTTACGTCTTTCTCAGATATGTTTTAATAATTTCTTCACATCTAGGAATTTCTTAGAACTGTTTTAATATCATCTTCACACCTAGGTCTTTCTTAGATCTGTTTTAAAAGCTTCACATCTAATTCTTTCTTAGATAAGTTTTAAAAGCTTCACATCTAGACCTTTCTTGGATCTGTTTTAGTAGCTTCACATCTAGGTCTTTCTTAGATCTCTTTTAAAAGCTTCACATCTAGGTCTTTCTTTGATCTGTTTTAAAATCACCTTCACGTATAGGTCTTTCATAGATCTGTTTTAACAGATTCACATCTAGATTTTTCTTAGCTCCGTTTTAATATCATTCTCACATTTAAGTCTACATAATACTAGCAACATTTCTGTCTCCTCTGTGTAGAGGGCACCCAATTCGCTGATTAAGTTCGAGTCAGGTATTACTCAGATACAATCAACCGTTGTACCACTCGGTACTGCAGGTCTGCTAAACCCTTAGCTCGCGGCTGTACATTGACTGCAACACAGTGTTATTTTGCCCACACAGATATTTAAAATGTTCAAAACTTTTTAATCCGTCAAGGTCGAGATAGGGCTGCAACGACATTCTGAAAACATATGAGCTGTTTATTTATGCAGACATATATTATATTACCAACTCATTTTGTAAAAGTGCGCCAAACATGGGACTCCCTGGCCTATATTTTGAACTGTATTTTTTTACAAATTTTTCCTACTGTTATCAGTGTATTTTATAGCACGATCTGTAGAAAAATACACCAATAAAGTTACAACTGTGCGACGTATAATTATTATTTCTTCAATCTCTGTATTGAAGTTCAAGTTACCTACCATGCAGACCAAATTTTACCGAAGCTACTCGCACCAGATGAAAGATGAGCAGACCAGCAGTGAAGTATAAGTAATTAAAAAACCGCATCAGGAAAATTCACTAAACAAATAATGTGTAACCGGAATGGAGACAACATACCAGTGCAATGCGCAACAGACTACGACTGAGTGAAAAAGCAGCGAACAGTCAGTCGAAACCAGACAAGACCTTATCAATACAACACGAAAGCTTCCTAAAGAAGAACATTTTTCTTCAGACAACTGTTGTGGTTTTACGTAAAGGGTTTCATGTTACGTAATTAAAATAATTAAAAAAAAAAAACTTAAATATTTCTGAAATGGTGGCTACATGAGTAACCTCAGGGAAGTTTGTGTAAACAGTGACACTGAAACAGGTTCTCCTGCTATTATTTCATTGTTCTCCACTCAGACATCAGTCCATCAATGCTCCATATTCATTCATCGCCCCCTGACTCTGTAACAGTCTACATACTGAGAGCATCCTGAAATTGATCACTACTATAACTACATATGTAATGTTATCCTTACACTGTTCTACTTGAAAACATAAGAGTAATAAGCAACTGACACAATGACCAGATTACATAACGAGTAAACTTACATGTATAATTAATCTACATTCAAGCTGTATTCCCATTTTCACAAGCATATTGATCTAACAAACAAGAGCAGGTGTTTAAAATGTACAGTTCCTTTGCAGAGACAGGCAAAGCGGGAGATGAGATAAAATTTGAAAAGGACTGAGATGGAGTGGAGGTGTATACACTTGAGGATGTCAGCAGAAAGACGCGATACAAAATGCATGTGGCCCCTGTATGTGTCTTGTGTATTAATTATTCAAGTACACGATTAGAGATAATTTTCAACAGTGTCTTTGAAATCAGTAAGATAATGTCCTTGGTTTATCAAGTGCATTATTTTATGTAACCACCTGCTGTAATTATTGTAAATAATGGATAGAAAGCTCACGTTCTTAAAGAACAAATATTAGGCCTTGATATACTATCGCGAAGATCAGAGGAAATCCAACACCTCCAGGTACACAACTGTACTGACTTCAGTAAATTGTCCACATGTGACAAATCGCTTCTTGCTTTTGTGCGTTAATTCAGTATCGTTAGCTTAGAGATACATCTCAATAGAACGGGTGTAGACTAGTTACAGAAAGAGAGACTATGCGCATATTAACGTAAAATTGAGAGGCGTTAGCTTAAACATTGTTTCCACGTACAAACAATAAGCATTTAATACGAGTGCGACTGCAGTCTTAGTTGTGCGGCATGCAAATGGCATGCGGGCTGTGGCTATGTCTGCGTCCACCATATTTTTCCACATTATCTCATAAACAGCACGACTTTCGGGGAAACTGTGGAAAATAAAATTTTTGTTTTAACTTTCACTACAACTTTTGCCTGAAATATTTCTCATTCTAAGAAAAATTAAGCGAGATATTATCATAAATACAGGGTGTCCCAGGAGGAATGTGCAAGACTTCGGGAGAGTGTTCCTTATGTTAAAGTATACCGATATAACCCAAAACACCTATACCCAAAGTTGAACGGTTACGGAGATAATGGCCAGAGAA
>Ga0123354_10006197_pt1 | contig 17694 bp, 12 predicted proteins | sample TergutLab28metaG_2_FD_97872 | JGI IMG/M metagenome (GOLD analysis project Ga0123354, IMG submission 97872) | Labiotermes labralis P4 segment gut microbial communities from Petit-Saut dam, French Guiana - Lab288 P4 | ecosystem: Host-associated > Arthropoda: Insects > Digestive system > Gut ...
GATCTCTGGAATACAAGACGTGAGACTCAAATACAAACAAAACTGGATCAACCACCTTGAAAGAATGGACAACACCAGACTCCCGAAACACGTCCTCAACTACAAACCTCGAGGAAGAAGAGACCGTGGACGCCCCAGGAAACGATGGCAATGCGTCGATGCCGGAACAGGTCAAACGACATTATCTATGGAGGAAGATGATGATGACGATGATAATTTGATGGTTCAATAAAGTATTTATTAGTATTATTTACGATAAACCTTCATACATTTTAATGTTTTTGTATATAGTTAATGTTAATAACAAACTCCTCCATCCCAAACAATGGAAGTCTGTTGTATTATCACCGCGAATTTCCTTGAAGATGATCATGAAGTAGTCGAAACAATTTGGCGAAAACAAAGCGCCTAATACTATACATATATCAGTTGTTTGTACTATGATAATTCTATTAAGTGTACTGTGATATCTACAACGTACATAAAAAATAACATTAAAACCCCAAGTGAAAATGTTTTCTATCCACTGCTCTTCGAATTCCAAAAGATCATTCCTTTTTCAAGGTTCCCATGTTTCGCCCGTTAGTCCTTCTGGTAAGAGCAACATGTAGTTGAAGATGAATATGGGTCCACTGGTGGAATGATATTGACAAGGAAAACCGGAGTACTCGGTCAGAAACATCTCCCACGTCAATGTGTCCGCCACGTACGAGTATCTCACATGCACTGGCCTGGGATCGAACCCGGGCCTTCGCAGCCAGAGACCTACAACCAACAGCTTAAGCCACAGAACGGCCTAAAAAAGGAAACTCTTCAGTATCTGTGCTGTTTCGTACTGCGGACCTAACAGAAAAATCTATAAAATTTAATCCCAAGTTTTTCCACATATGTGTGTGTGTGTGTATATATATATATATATATATATATATATGTGTGTGTGTGTGTGTGTGTGTACAAAGACAGTAACTAAAGCTGTTAAAGCGACGTGCAAGGATTGTTACAGAATACTTGGATGTGATTCGAATTCTCATTACTAGAATCCTTTAATTACACGATAATTTAGTTTAATTTAGGATTACGTTTGTTTAAAATTTTGGCTGTCACATATTTGTAAATTTCACCCTAGAACAGGTCACGAAGGCCCGAAGGGGGAGTAGAGGTATAGCTCTACTCTTTCTTTAACTTCGGCGTTAAGATAGGGGTGGGTGGTCAACGCCACACCCAGGCCGCTTTATCCCCGGGCAAGACTCGGTATCCATTGTATAGGAGGCTGGTCTGGACGGGTGCGAAAAATCTGGCCTCCACCGGGATTAATTTACATAATTTATTGGTCCTATTAACATGATTAGAAAATGGCAATTTGCAGTCAGGATGTACGAAACATAGTAATAAAATTTCAGCTTCCGTAAAAATAATTTTACTTAATACCTGAAAGACTTGCTTGTTCTTAAAACTAACTCTGCCTCAAGGACTTCGTGTTTCGTGTACAATGCATACGTTAGGCTACAAGGAAAAACTTACTGTGTGGAATACTTCTTTCATAAACTTTCGATTGTGAAACACATAATTGTCACTGGAAAAAATGTAATGTCACGAAACAGGGAAAAACATACCTTGCGCTATGCAGCACAGAACGTGGTGTACCTCACATTTATGGGTTTTATGTTGGTCTCAGAGCAAACAGCAATTATTTCCCTATGCAGCATTAACTGACTGGTTTTTGTAACCGAGGCGGAGTGCGTTCACTGCGCGGTACGGACTGAATACTACATATGACTTATTTGAAGAACAAACACGAAAAGACCGATGACTTTTGCATTAAGGAATGTTCTGTCGGACATCGGAGAGCAGTGGATAGAAAAGCACCCTCACTTTTTAATCATCATCGTCATCACTATTATCATCATTTAGCTCACAAGCATTTGGGCCACTTGTTGACCACTACAGTTCTCTCTCACAAAGAAGTCTCTTTAATGGTCTCACCCGGTTTCTCTGCAATTTGGTCTATAATTTTTTTTATTATCATCGATAATAACGTATGACGAGGCATTCTGTTTTTACGTTGCAACCAATTTCTGTTGTATTCATTATTAAAGAATTAAAAACCTATTTTTTTTGCCAGTAAATAAAAGTCATTACACTTCAATGAAATGTAATTTGTCATTCAATTACAATTACAGTTAGAGAATGTGAATTTTTCGAAAATGATTTTATAAATTCTCGCGAAATGTCGATACCTCAGAGGCAGAGAAGAGATGTGTAGGAGGGAACGCCGGGAGAAACAGAAAGGAAAAAAAGGTTTGGATAGACAGACACATGGATAAACACGGAGGACAAATACGCATTCCGTGTTTTTAGATAGGGAACGTAAAAGTAGCAACGTTCAATTGCTAAAACTTTTCAGCAAACTGTTTTTTTTTGTTGCAGTTCAGAGAAGTAGGATTCAGCAAAGCGCAGACATGTCTGCCGCGTGTGACTTGAAGAGATGAATCTCTGAAGAGAGAGTGAAAGGATTTAAATCTGTAGGCAACGATTACGTTAATCTGAAGCTTTCATTGGAAGCTGAACAGCTGGTGAGTATGGCGGAACAGTCGGTGTTCTGCATGGCTAGCTATCTGGTATTTTGGAACTGGGTGAAACTCGTCTATTCACCGCCTGATTTAATCCTGCTCAGGCGTTCAAACGGTCGGTTATCCAGTGGAGATCAGATAAAAGCGGCCGCAACGTGACACTCAATCACGTGCAGAATTTCGAGAAACTCAGAGGCTGTACCTCCAGAAGTAGGCCATGGCTCATTGGGTTTTACTGTCAATACTACACGTTGCAGAGTGTTCACACAATAAAACTAAGTTATTGTTGTTATTATTATTATTTGTGTTTTTTGTTTTTTATTTTTTTGTAATTGTGCTGGTTCTGTATTTGGTATTTTTGCTGTTGAACCAGCGCATCAATAAACAAGGACGGGATTGATTATAATAATAATAATAATAATAATAATAATAATAATACTATTTACTTAGTTCCGTACTTACTTACGCCATGGAGCGCTGTCCTTCTTGAGAAACTGACCGTTTCTCAGCTTGTCAAGAAATTACCAGCGTTTTATGGATACCGAAGGTTCATTACAGCATTCACAAGTGCCCGCCACACGTTCCTATCCTGAACCAGGTCATTCCCGTCCATACCCTCATAACATTTTCTGAAGATCTATCTTAATATTATCATCCCATCTACGACTGGGTACACCAAGTGGACTCTTTCTTTCAGGTTTCCCCACCAAAACCCTATATAAACACCTCCTCTCCCCCACGTACGTGCCACATGCCCCGTCCGTCTAATTCTTCTAGATTTGACCACCCGAATAATAATAATAATAATAATACACAAATCTTAGTTCCTAATTCACGCAAGCCTACAGGACTTATAATGTGATTCGAAAAATAAAGTCGGGGTTATGTTAGAACGGTAATGAACTTTCGGGTACTATAAAATTTGGTTAATTTCTTGACTAACTGGTGAATGGAAAGGGAAATTGTTCCATGGAGTAGGTCGACGTAATTAGGACTAGAAACGGACGCAAATTTTCCTTCATTTTTCAGACTAGATGAGCAACTGTTAGCTCCTCAATAACGAATGTCTTGTGTAGAAATAGGTACTAAAACCAAAATAAATTTTTTAAAATCTTATTTTATTGACCTAAGATATAACTTGTGCTCAACAAGTATCGCGTTGTTTGCAGTGTGATAAGCCAGAACCTTGTGAAACAGACTGTACTGTGGCCTGTCTTCTGAACAGGTAGCTGTGTTCTATCGACCGATACACTGTACCTGTCATGTGTGTCAGCCTAGTTGGTAGGGGAACTCAGTGCCGGGATCCACACAATTGTCAAGTTCGGAGCTGCTTCAACAGGCTGCCGTTCCCCCACATAGGGGAAATCTAGATCCCACTCACCATTCTTAGGTGCATTCGTAAAACTACGAAAAGCGACTATTAGCTTCATTATGTCTGTCTATCCTTCTGTCCGTCCTAATGGAACAACTCGGCTCCCACTAGACGGATTTGAATGAAATTTTATATCTACGTATTTTTTTTAAAATGTGTCACAAAATCAAGTTCCACTAAAATCTGACAAGACTAACGGGTACTTTAGGTGAGTTAAGTTCTCGCTCAGTTCTTCTTAGAATGAGAAATGTTTCAGACAAAATTCGTACAGAAAATCAAAATATACTTTATATTTTGTAACATTTTTCCGAAAACCGTGCTTTTTGTGAGATAACGTGGAAAAATATAGTAGAGCCGGAGATGCCACAGATGACAATATGGCGCATCGCATTGCATGCTGGACACTTGAAGCTAAAAACACATGCTCAGAATATGTAATACTTATTGCTTTGCCATCGCAAAAACAGTTACTCAAAAGAGCCTTAACGTTATGTTAAAATGTACAAGTACATTGCCTGTTCTTTCGGCGCATGAAGTTGCCCAGAGATCATTATAAAAGATCTATGCCTTTTGCTTATCGAGCTATTGCGAAGTCATAGAAGGATGTACTTTTACACCACAACCCATCCTCCTCGTCGTTCCCTTTATTCCCCTCCAACCATCGTGCCCTTTAATATACACAAATATCAGTTCTGAAAACCCTCGCTAGCGACACGAACTTTGGGCTGGCTAATACGAACCACAAGGGACTTGAAGAATTAGGGCAGTAAGCAGCGTTTTTCTTGGACCCGTCGGTCCTTGAATCCGAGACCAACACGTTTTCCCGAAACGTCGGGAAGCAAGTATGCAGTGACGCAGCGTCGCAAATCTGAAGACGTGATACAAAATTGCCAGCAGTTTGGCGCACTGGAGGCAATTTGTAACCTCAGAAACGTCATAGGCCATCACAACTGAGGGGGTTTGGTGGTCTTTTTCAGTACCTCCAAGCAAACACCAAATTATCACCCGAATAACAGGATGACTGAATTTCCTAGCCCTTTAACATGCACTGAACATACCGCTGCCAATAGATATAAATATACATTTAACAGGCAAGGTGCAAAATTATCTGGGCCTAAGAGAGAGGACGTAAGAGCGGAGTGGAGAAGACTACGTAACGAGGAGCTTTATTATCTGCAATTCTCACCAAATATTGTTCGGGTGATCAAATGAAGAAGAATAGACGGGCGGGACATGTAGTTAGTAAGAGAGAGAGTAGGGGGTTCATACAGTTTTTCGGTAGGGAGACCTGAAGGAAAGAGACCATTTGGAAGACCTAGGGGTAGATGTGCGGATAATATTAAAATGGATCTTCAAGAAATTGAATGGTGAGGCACAGTCCGAATTGATCTGGCTGAGCGTATGAGCACGTGGCCGGCTGTTATGAATGCGGTAGTGAAACTTTTGAGTCTCACAAAATGCGGGGAATTTCTTGACTAGCTGAGAGCCTCTTTTTATTTTGTACTGTGACCAACAAATGTACAATTATTTCACAAATTATCACACTCCTACATGTTACGACACTACCGTGTAATCCTCAGGGAGCTTGTAATCAATACCTTGCCAATATGTGAAACATCTTAATTGCAATTTGTGTTACCAACAGCTGCATTTGAAATACTTGTGTAACTTCGCAAGATACTGATTACAAGCTCCCTGAGGATGACATGATAGTGTCGAAACATGTTGGAATTTGATAATTTGTGAAATAATTGTGCATTTGTTGGTCATCGTACAAAATAAATAAAAAGATGCACGGTACATGTATTAAAATTATAGCTGAGATCCTGTTAGCTTCTTGATAACTCCGCTCCATTGAGCTAGTTATGATAAAGTAGAACGTAAAAACAACCTGCTTACTTGCTGCTCTTACGGGCCTAAATGTTGGCACTCAATAATTTCGCTTAAATTACGGAACAATTGAGGCGCAATACTGCCGTAGGGTAGTACAGTATGCTATTGTGCATTTCAGAACGTAGCCTTGCCTTCTGCATGAAAATTCAGAGCAGTGGAATGTAACTTGGCAAAGAGAATAGGTGTTAAAATATTCACGGTAAGACTCGGCCTGATTTTATGAGATTCGTTTCCTTTGGCAGAGTAGGAGAACCCTTCACACAGCACGTGGCACTGTGGAGGTAGGACAGTTACCTCTGTGTACTCCGTTAAACATGTAGTAAAAGTGGGGGTATAGCTCCGCTCATTCTTAACCTCATAACCAGGCCCAGCTTCTTGTCCATGCTGCTTTATCCTCGGGGAATGAACCCGTGGTACCGACTGGTTGCAGGACAGGGTGGGTCCGAGTTTCGGACAGGATTTTTTTGGAGAAAAGTCTCTTAGCCCGGCTGAGAATAAAAGCATGACTCCTCGGCTTTGCAGTCAGTAACACTGTCACTATACTGATTACGCTACTGCGCCTCCCGACGCCGTGTAGTTTGACACGTTTGGGATGAAGTATTTTGCTTCTTCCTTCAGGACAGAGGAAGTCTGAAATTGGATGCCTGACGTTATTCTAGAACCTCGATACGCAGCTACCAGTCTGAAAGGTGTCATAACACACAAGACCACCGCACTAACCCTATAAAGCATATTTTACGCCGAGAAGCTAATAGTTGTTTACTTATGTCTCGTTACTAAAGTCATCGCACGCAACTAGGTTAAGAAGTTCCATTTCCTTCTCCACAGTGGTCACCAGTCCCTGTCCGGAGCCAGATGTGTCAAGTCCACATCATACTACCCTATTACTAAACACACATTCTAATATTATCTCCCCCTTTCCGCCTAGTTCTTCTAAGTTGTCTATTTCCGTCATGATTTCTTACCAAAATTTTGTATACATTTGACTACCCTCTTATTCTTGTTATATTCACTAAAAGTATATGGTTAAAGGTTTTTAAACCCCAGTCGTTACTATATGAACCGCCAGGTGTAATCTTCAGAAATTCCACGTTCTGCCCACACAATATAATTATGTGTTTTGTGTGGATCTGAGAACAAACAGCGATTATTTCAATATAAAGCATTAACTGACTGGGTTTTATAACAGAGAGGAAGTGTTTTTACTGTGCTGTACGAGCTGGATGTTTACATGTAACTCAGGTTACTGAGAGTCATTAAAGAGTTTTTAATTCTCCCCAGAATTCTCTAGTCAATTACATCAGCTCCTTCCTTCTCCGTCAGTGGCGATAAATTAGGGGCAGAGTGTATTAAGGTTGTTACAACAGGCAAGCAGATGGGTCAGCGCCACTGCAATGAAATATTCAGTGCGCTTCGAGTCGATGTTGGGCCTGTAGAATGGCGGTGTCAGGGAGAGTGGCTCACGGGGAAGTTACATGTTGCTGTTCTACAAAATCTTATTTTACGCCTGTTGTTTTAAATCTTTTTGTTTTGTCTCAACACCCTTTACCAATTTACAGCATTTCTTTATTTACGCTCTCACGTTTCGGGTTTAACGCCTTTTGGTTTGTTTGTTTGAATTTATTTATATCCATTTTTTCTTATGGGAATATCACCTTTGATTTACGCATTTTTTTATTTACTTCTTGTTCTTCAGGAACACAACCAGACCGTTAGACCAAGCCTTGGTGTGTACTGTTTTCATTCCGCCCTTATTCCATACACCACAGTCAAATCCTGTGGTTATGAAATATGAAGAGGATATTTCTGAACAATTATCCTGTCATTAATTGGGCACTGGCGAACTGAGTTTATGACAATGGTGCTCGAACTTGAGGAACCACGTGATCTAGCAGTGGTTACCAACATTTGAAATAATTCTGCTACCTCTAACTTCATCTCGACCCTTACGGTAACAGCAGTACCTTCCTCTGAAGTTGTCGCAAATATTTTCGAAAAATACGCCTTCGAAACGCACAACACATCACCCTGTAAACTGAGGCAGTGACTTTCTCCACACCATTGATAACTGTCTACCGTATAACTAACTATATAACTAACTGACTGCATGGAGCAGGGTCCTTACTGATAAGCTAAGAGTTCATCACGAAGTCTCGGATTTCTTGACCCATGAAGATGGGACCGATAGGTTAACCAGAAACGACGGCAAGGAATTACTACCATTCGCTTCGTAATGTCCCAGAAGAGTGCAGGTCTCATGTACTTCATAGCGGAAGCCTGACGTCACGCATAATCCAGGCCAGGCCTTCTAACCCATTCTTTTAAACACACTTCAATATTACACTGGCGTCTATTCCTAAGCCGCCCTAGTGGTCCCTTTCCTTCACTTTCCCACACCAAAGGCCCGTATGAACCCCTCTTCTCCTCATATGATCCACCAGACTGGACTATTACTACCCAAATACTGAAGTCTGAAGATGATAGGAACACTGTGCACATTGGTACCCACATAACAGAAAACATGTTAGCATATAACTGATATTCATGACATAAGTATATTATTGTAAATAAAGCCTTCCCCTCTGTCTGAACTCTTAATACGACACAATGGAGGAACATGGATCCCATGGACGAAAACTCCACGCTTTCCAGATATCTAAATCAGACGGCCGTATGTGGTTCTCTTTGTACAATAGCTGCCATGTGCATAAGGTTTCCTGTTATAATTAGTAAGGAAATTAGATGACAGAAATAACACTCCTTGTCCGAAAATTGAGCGAGCCCCAACCTTCCAGGTTACTCCTAGCCAGTAACTCAAGTGAGTCACCTCAGTTTACGTCCAAACAGCCTATTTTGAAACATACCCAACTAATTAAGTATGCTGCGTATTGTGAGAAGTAACCGGGAAACCGGTGTCCTGGGAGGTCAGATTGCTGTGTAGAACAATCCGTTTGTTTGTTTGTTAAGACGGGGTACAAGGTAAATGCATCTCGCCATCTGCACAGAAAGGAGCACATTTGTAATAGCAGAGTAAAATCAAGTAAAAGAGTTTTCTTGAGCGTGAGAAAAAAGTCCTACTTTGGTCAGCTTGGCAACTGTCTCTTCCATTTTAGCCCACGCATTGTAGTGACACTGAATTATCCTCCAATACAATATATAGAGAAAGGCAGCCTAGTAGCTCAGCTGATATAGTGACTGTAATAAGGAATGGACAACAGAGTAATCGTTTTTCGGTTTCCAACACAGGCAGAAATTCCCCTCATATCGGTACAGAGAATAGGGGACGTGGTCGAAGATCTGAGTTAGATTACCGGCAGAGGCAAGAGGTTTTTTCTACTCTCCACAACATTCATACCCGACCTGGTTCGATTCGCCTATTCAATGGGCAGCGCGGGTTAAAGCGGCCGGGGTGTAAAGGTGATCACTCACCTCCATCTAGACTGAAGTTAAAAATGTATAGGGCTACACCTACACCTACACCTACGCAATTCTTAATTCAGTGACGACTAATTTAAAAAATGAATAAATTTTATTTTAGGAATGTTAAGATATATGGGTATGGAAAAAAGTAACGTAAACGGAGATTCACAATTGTTAGCCTGTTGTCAGTTCACGAAGCAGAAGCCTCTTTAAAAAACCAATAATAGTTTATCTTTTGGGTTGATAAACCGAAATTTTATTGAAACGCAACGGCAAATGTTGAGTTACGAACAGCCTAATGGATCATAAAAGACGCACTCGGATAAACACATTCAATATAAATCTGGGTAATTTAATTATAAAATTGGGGAACCAAATACGCCCGTTTTTACCTAGATTTATATTCTAATATATACTATGTCTGTTTCCAACAGTAACTTAAAATTTCGTAATAATTATACAGTTAAAACGGGCCGGGATAGCTCAGTCGGTATAGCGACTCGCTACGGGCTGGCCAGTCCAGGGTTCGAATCCCGGTGGGAGCGAGAGTTTCTCACCCGTCCACGCCGACCCTGTGGCCCACACAGCCTCCTTCTACAATGAGTACCGTGTTTTTTCCCGGGGTAAAGCGGCCGTGGGGCGGCGTTGACCACCCACCCCCATCCAGCGCCGAGGTTAAAGAAAGAGTAGAGCTGAAACTCTATTCCCCTCTGGGCCTTCGTTGCCTGTTATAGGGTGAAAACAGATAAAACGCAACAAAGTGACTTAAATAAATTTGCACGTAATTTTACTGCTTAAAATATAAGTTTCAAAGATTATGTACTTTTGTCTGAACACTTAGTATGCCAGGCTGTGTATCTGAAATGAACGGTAAGGCATGAGAAAGGAAGTGAACTTCCGTTAAATGATTACTGACGAGAGAAAATTATCAGACTTGCTCGGTCATCACATTACGCACAAAACGTAAACAAAACTGTCAATAACATTACCACGCCTTCCAGATAAAAAGTCTCCTTCATGTGCAGCAATGCTGGGGGCGGGGGGGGAGGGGTTCTTTATTATTTTTCTCTCGGTGTTCTGTATAAAGAAAGAGTAAAAAACAGCAAAGTTGGGACAATGCGAAGGGGGGGGGGGAGGTGCAAGGTGGCAGAACAGAAGATCTTGTCTAATGACATTTTGAGCATGGAGGTGATGCGAGGTCGCGCAAATTGAATGAAGCTAAGTGAAAAGCAGAAGGACTGCCCCTTGACTGCAGTGAAGTGCTTCCACACCGCGCAAGAAACGGGGAAAAAACATAGACTTAAAATAATGAGTTGAGGCGTAGGGAGGATTGGAGTTCTAACGCCATGCATTCTTACCTTCGGCAGTAGATGGAGAAGAGTGGTCACCATCATGCCCTGGCCTCTTTGCGTTGGGTAAGAAGCCTCAGTTAGTCATTGTAAAGAAGGTTACATGACAAATGAGGGTAAAGGTTTAATTCACCCAAGAACAAGCCGTGAAGGCCCAGAGGGGGAGGAGAGATATAGCTCTAGTATTTCTTTAACCTAGGCGCTAGATGTTGGGGGGGGGGATGGTTAACGCCATGTCTGATCTGCTTTACCCCCGGGAAAGGTCCGGTATCCATTGTACTCGTATAGGAGGATGAGTGGGCCCCATGGTCTGTCTGGACGGGTGCGGAAAATCTCGCCCCCTTCGGGATTCGAACCCGGGACTTAGTTTCTATTGCCGTTTTCCTCCTGCTGCCATATTGTTTTTGCTTTATCTGTTGAGCGCGTCCTTTTTTATGTGTATTTGTATTTTTGTTAGTTTTGTTTGTGTCCTTGTGCTGGCGCCACCTGTAACACTTGTGCTGTTAAACCTGCACGTTGGCAAATACCCAAAGGATTTAATTCAAGTAGTACGTAATGTTAGAGATGCGATATCTTATTATGACTTTTCCCTGGTCATTCGTTATTTGTGTATTTTTCTCATGTTCCCTTGCTGTCACTGTTATTGATCTTATGCCTTTTGTGTCAGAAATTTAATAATACATGACTGAATTAATAATAATATTACTTAATTACCCACTCCACACAGCACAGTCCTTCTCGGGAAGCTAACCGGTTTTCAGCTAGTTAAGAAATTTCCCTCATTTTATGGAACCCGAAGGTTCATTACCGCTTTCACAAGTGCCCACCACCTGTCCCTAACCTGAACTAGCTCATTCCAGTCTATACCCCCACATCCAACTTCCTGAAGATCCATTTTAATATTATCCTCCAATCTAGGCCTTGGTCTCCCAAGTGGTCTCTTTCCCTCACGTTTCCCCACCAAAACCCTGTATTCACCTCTCCTCCCCCCATACGTGCTACATGCCCCGATCGTCTAATTCTTCTCGATTTAATCACCCGAACAATTTTGGGTGAGGATTACAGATCATTAAGATTTATTGTTATTTAGTATTATTTATTATTCATATTATTATAATAATTTTCAATTTCTTAGGAACGTATTAATAAAAAACACGTGTATGTATTTCATTCAATTTTTATGATGTAACCCTAGTGTGCAAGAATTCTCGCGATGTCTTCATACTCCTACTTTTTAACTTGCAGAACAAATACATTATAATTCAAACTGAATATGTAGGAATGTCTACATTCCAGGTCTGTACCAATTACACGTACCTAGCTCCATTATTTCATCAGGTCTTGCTACCGAAGCTTACTCTAAAAACATTTTTCCTACGCTCCGTATTTTGCGTTACAAAAACTCTACAAAGAGTACCAATTATACTAAACCCTCGCTTGGATCGCCAGAATTGCTACCGTGTAGAGGCGATCAGACGAGGCTGCCAGTATCACGACTGGGGTGAAAGCGCGAAGAGGAATATCAACTAATTAAAGGGTAACAAGACATCCACCCCCATTAAGTGACACAAAGGTACTTCTTCGCAAGAACTCAGACTTAATTACGCTAAAAAGTTCCAAACCTCAGTCGAACGTGACCCAAACGTTTACCCATACCTCTTCAGCCATCTATAAATTTCCGCCATCGATCATTCCAGCACAATAGCAGCTTCATAAATGGGGCAAAGAAAACAAGCCATAACCTGAAGGGTTATCCATTACGAAATGTCATGTTTAGCTGAGGCGTGAAATTCGTCGGTGACAGCAAAATCGCAGCACATAATGTCTGTTGAACAATTAAAGGGGACAGTGCGTAGCGGGGGTTAGATGTGGGTATGTAATTCACAGCAGCGTACAGTTACTGTCGTCCTTCCATACACAGGCAACATGTTCAACCTGAACCTCTACACCAGACCACCAGACACGGCGTTATAATCCAGAAAATTTGAAGGTCATAGTCAAGGTTATGTCCAGTCGAGTCTTCCCCATTCACCTTTTATTTGTGCGCTAAAATAATGTATTTATGTTCCAAAAATGCGGACAAAACGTATTACAAACGAAATAACGTCCATGACAGACAAGCTACGAGCCCTTAATTTAACAAAATATGAATTCCTTATTCATATATAAAGTATTATTATTATTATTATTATTATTATTATCATCATCATCATCACCATCTCCTTTATGCAGGGTATTTATACTTATGTTCCTGAGACAAACTGTGTCCCTAGGGAATACAGTGTTGCAGCTATTCTGTTGTTACTATTCATGGTGGTTATATCTTTAGTTTCAGTGTTGAATATATTGTACTTTTACATTAGTACTTTCCGAAGTATGTGTGCAGTGCCCAATAGACATGCTTTCTGGAGTTCCTTGACTTCATGTTTTCCTGGTATGTCGCTCACGTATTTTCTGATTGAATTTGAAATAGTCCCAGTCGCCCCTATTATTACTGGTATCACCTTTGTCTTTACATGACACATGCGCTGTATTTCTATTGTAAGGTCCTTATAATTTAGAATTTTCTTGGCTTCCTTTTTAATCACATTTCTGTCTCCTGAAATTGCAACGTCTATTAACATGCATGTTCCCTTTTCATTATCACGGATTATGTCTGGTTTGTTGTTGGGGATAGTTGTGTCAGTTTGTACCTGTTGATTCCACAATATGGTTACCTTGCCTCCTTAACTTGTTTCTACTAGTTTTGGCACATGCTCATACCAGTGTTTTTTGTCCAATTTTACCCCTGTTTCCTTGCATATGTTGAAGTGTAGTTGTGCACACACTCTATCATGTCTTATTATGTACTGTTCTTTTGCTAGTATTGGGCATGCTGATATTATGTGGTCTATTGTCTCATCAAATTGCTGGAAAAGTCTGCAGCACTTGCTATCTGTCTCTGTGTTCAATATTTTTGTCGCATAATATTTTGTTTGTAGCGCCTGGTCTTGTCCTGCCACTATTTCACTTTCAGTTTCTGTTTTTAGGTCTCCCTTCGATAGCCAGACGAACGTGTCTTCTTCACGAATAAGCTGTCTATCTATATTTCTAATGTACTGCCCATGCATTACTTCTTTTTTCCATTTTTCCTTTAGGGACTCTCTCAATCTTGCCTTTGTGTGTTGTATTCCATCCTGTTTTGCGTCACTCTTCTCATTTGGTTGACTTAATTCTTCTGTAATCTTTGCTGCTGTCTTAATTATTGAGTTCATATTTGGTTGAGTGCTTTCATGGCGTTTAACAATATTTACAAACTGGTCTTCTTTATAATGTGTGTTAAGGTATTCTGCAATATTAATTATTTATGCTTTATATGCCACTTCGATTATTATTATTATTATTATTATTATTATTATTACTTAACAGCAGTTTAGCTGGCTTCCAAAAATCACGAGTCATTTTGCAAGTTTTTTTTATTCATTATTCTGCTAAAAACTTTGTAACTATAAGACATGCATTCAGTATCACTGTTTTCGGCATCAGAACGTATAGACCACGGCGAAGATTGAGCAGTTTCAAGACGTGGTGTAGTTTTTGTGTGGATAGTATTCGTTGTGGGTAATGCTAAGAGTACTATATAGATCGCGTTCAGGTGTCGTATTCTTGTTATCTCTTCTGTTACATCTGTATATTTCAGGAGCTTCTCCATAACGATGCTGTAGAGAGTATGACAGAAATTGCTACGTGCAATAAATATGCTCCTTTCGTGTTTCTGTCAAGCATAAATATATCTGGTTTCTTGGTAAGGACAGATTTATCGGTTGTTATGGGGCCTGTTACAGTGTAGTCTATGAGATCTCTGACACAAACTGTGGCTCACGTTTTTAGAACGGTGTTGATTTTTTCTTTTATAGTCCACACTGGATAGCAAATTCTTTATTAACGATGTTGGCTGCTTCATTGTGACGGTGGGTGTAATCAGCTTGAGTTAATGCATGTTATGCACCAGTTGTATGCTAAATGGCTTCTGTTTTATTATTATTATTATTATTATTATTAATCATTTATTATTAGCTGTGTCAGCCAAGATTTACAGCGACATGTTTCGGCCTGTATTATTCATTACATAAAAAAAGTGTGTAAAAATATTGTATATGGGAAGTCAAAATAAGGAAGACAAAAACGATGACATTTAGGAAGTGAATCATATTGTTACATTTACATTTCACTTTCTCTTTAAAGCATATAACTTCGGTATTTATAGAACACACCCTTTTATTTCACAGAGTAACGAGGTATTTCAGTTAAAATATCGAATGCAGGGGTAATTAAACGTTTCATTTACTGTTATGCCACACAAAAATGAATCGATCCTAGTTAATAAAAACAAAGGGAGATTATTTTGTTACTTTGTAAATAAAAAAGGGAGATTATTCAAGATTTTAACTAATTACCCTGTAGTATAATGAGCCAATCCTAGTTAAAGTCCAGAGTGAGGAACCGTTCAACAGTTTAAATTTTTATTTCGTTGAATAATTTGTTATGCTATTAAATAAGGATCCGAATCTACTTAGTGCATAGAACGAGATCATTCAACCCTTTCAATTGTTAGTCTACAGAATAATTAGTTATTCCGTACAAATAACTAGTTATTCTGTACTAAATCCAATAAATAGTTGTTCCTTACAGTGATAAATCCCTCATTTAATGCATAAAGTGAGCGGCCATTAAAAACTTGACTAATTTTAAAAAAATGTTATTTAGACCTGTCATGATTGAAAATATTCTGTGCATTAAATTTTGTCGTTATTTCCTGAATTAAGCACTGAAATCGCTGAGTGGCCCCTCATTTGTACAATATCTTGGCCTGTTATTTACTGTATGGAGAACTCTCATCCTATGAACCAAATGGTTACAGTTTTGAATGGTCCCCTGTTACGTTCATTAAGTGCGGTCAAGTTCTTATTGTATGGAATAACTTTTTATTCTGCGGAATATGTTCTGCACTCTATGCTGGACTGTGATCGGTACAGTACTGTACGGAATAACTAGTTACATATTTGAAACATCTCTCAACCTCTGCTTTAACAGGTGTAGGTTCCTTGTTCTGTCTAGTTCTAACTAGAATAACTAGTTATTCTGATACATAACTATATACAATATATATATATATATATATAATCCTTCAATTTATGCTTCCACTGGTGTCGTATCTCCCAGGCCCGTAGCCAGACCATGAACACAATTGGAACAGAGGCTTCCAGTGCAGGTGCATATATATATGAACATGCGTTACTAGGAGTGGAATGCACTACAGCACTCTAACCAACACAACTCACTGTCGCTGTAGTGCTCAAACTAGAATTATATGCATTCTTTAAGTGTGAACGTTTTTCAAATATATATTCGCTGTTAGGGTTCTTCGCCAATCACATCTGTGCTTTTGCTATGGATCGACTTTGTGATGTGGTCTTCACGGAGGTCATTATTTAAAGTGCTGAATGCTCCCTCACGGCAAGCTTTAAATGAAGAGAATTTGTAATTCTATGGACTAGCCGTTTCCTAATTTTATGCATTAAGTCGGGTTCTTTCCTCATTCTATAGAATGACTCATTAAAGTGATGAATGGCACAACACTGCAAACTGTAACTGTCCCTTCCTTTACATTCTGAAATAATTATCTCATGAAATAAGGATTTTGGCAGTTTAACGATAAAATATGTTTTCAGATAGAAGCAACCTTGTTTGTGGGGTGGTTAATATGTAATGCGTCTATACTGGGGATGTTTGTACTATCCTTCCACCTTTGACTGATAGAGTTATTTTCTGCTTCTATACAATAATCTACACAATTAATTAATAACACTGGGTGAAAAAAATTATAGTTGAATTTAACTGAAATTTTTTTGGATATAGACTACAAATGTTTCACTTAAAACACATGCACAAAATTGAAATATGTTGCTGTAAACCTTAATTAACAAAACCTACAGACGTTTTATTATGCGAGATGTATATCAGTGCGTTTCATCCCGGTGGTTGTAATCAGATGGTCGTCTGATGGCACGCAATGAGATTTAGGAAGTCTTTCAACAATTAAAATTTATAAACCTTAGTTTCACTAATAATATTGTTTTTAAATGTGTTGAAATGAAGACAAAACATTTCTAAAATGCATACCAAGCAAGGTCTAATGTTTCTTTTTTCGAATATGCATACAGACTCGTCTCTCTAATCACGTAAAATTACAAAAGTAGCAACTGCATAGCTGGAGGTTTCCACAGTGTTGTTGTTGTTGTTTTGCTGGTTGGCAGGTTTGAAGACTTCAGACGTAACATCCCGGAAGACCAGTATCCTGAAAGTAGGCATGAATATTTGCAGTACCTAGTGGTACGCCTACATATTTTGTATTGTGTTAGTGACACAGGCACATGTTTTTTATTGTGAAAGTGTTACGCGAGAAAAGCGTTTGAAAGCACCGTACATCAATGATGCGCATCCTACGGCTCTTAATCATTTCATAATTAATGCATGGTGTCTTTACTTTCTTTGTATTACAGTCAGAATCAGCCTTATGTAAATTTTATTGGTAATAGACATAAATAAACCAGTATTTCTTCTTAAAGAAGCTATGCATTTCATTGTAATCTCATCAAATGGGTCATGAATAAAGTGAACAGAATTCCATATTCCTCTACACTAACATTACGTTTCCAACCCTTTCGCGATACTTCGCCCAATCACTTGTGTCTAATTGGCCCGCGGTAATTAAAGTTGCTTCCCACTGCTGCGCAGAACGTATTTAAAAACACTGGTTTTGAAAACGGCGCTAAATTTCATGTAAGCAAGACAGTTCACCGCAAAATTGAAAAAAAAAATCATGCATATATATTTCTCAGATTTTTCTGTAATTCGGCTACCTACTGTCAGGTGAAATATGTCTGTTATAACTTTTCTCACAAAATTGCTGCAGTGACAAATTGTGCCTGTTGCAGTACTTGGCAGATACAGTGAGAGTATTTCCAACGGGAGGCGAACGACTAGAAGTGAGATATATAATGACAGTTACAATCTTTGTGGTGATGGCAATGTTATTTTTGCCTTCCAC
>Ga0123354_10006198_pt1 | contig 17694 bp, 9 predicted proteins | sample TergutLab28metaG_2_FD_97872 | JGI IMG/M metagenome (GOLD analysis project Ga0123354, IMG submission 97872) | Labiotermes labralis P4 segment gut microbial communities from Petit-Saut dam, French Guiana - Lab288 P4 | ecosystem: Host-associated > Arthropoda: Insects > Digestive system > Gut ...
CTCGAAACATGTAGAGAGTGAATGACGACTACCCATGAAAATAAAGGATAGTCTACAAGTGACATCGTGTTGGTTATTTTAAAGAATTACAATGATGCACGGAACAATGAATGTAAAATGAATTGTTATTCCTTCATTCAAATTGGTGTAACTACCAAATGGCCGTAAATTTAGTAGTAAGTTTAGTGAATGGATTGGCCTTGGGGAATTTAAGTATGTTTAGTCACCATAATCGCAACAGGTCTGGGTCTTCCAAATTGTGTCTTTACTTCGGGCTTCTCTACCAGAACCCTGTATGTAGGTCTCATCACCTCCGTACGTGCTACGTGCGCCGCCCAACTCATTCTTCTTGATTTGAAGAGTACAGATCATTAAGCTCCTCATTACGTAGTCTTAACCACTCCCCTTTTTACATTACCTAATTTACAAGACTTACAGTGTTTTAACTATTTAAACATTATTTACATTTGACATATAAAGAATTACCAGAGAGAAAATTCTGTAGAAATATTTTAAATCGAAAAGAAATTTCCTGTCTTACATTTACTGCTAAGGAGTGAAGGAAGATAAATCTTCTGATGAAGATTATTGAGGAGCTGAGTCACAATTGGATGGGCTAGATGCACTTACAGCTGAGGTTACAAATCTTTTGACTGCGAATTCTGTGGCTCCCGTCTTGTCGTCTGGACAGAAATAACACAGTGAAAGTGTAAAAAGTTTCAGCAGTAAACATTACGAGATTACAGCAAATATCCCGCGTAATTCAAAATATCACGTCTGTGAGCAATTATTTATTTTAGTACAAATGGTAAATTATTTCTAGAAATTACAGTATATTTTTTATGTTAGAGTAACATGTTTCTCTTATTTCTTATAAATATATTCAGGCGAATTACGGGACAGTGCCTTTAGAATACACCGCATTCGCGACCTCCTAGCTTCCTTACAATTATCAGTATGTGACCATCGCCTCGCCTAATTCGACATAAAACAATATTTACATTTGCACATCATATTTCTATAATTTACGATCCATCGACAATCGCAAAGGTAAACACTGATATAATAAAATCATCTCTGGGTGACAACGTTGTTAGGCGGTTCTAACAAACCAAACTTACACCCTGCATCCGTCTGTGACATGCCTCAGCCTTATCGAGTTATATGCCTGCACAAGGCTTCAGCCCGTACAGTCAGAAAACGCTGCGTGCTGAATCGCATCAGAAGGCTGATGTTGGAGACGGCGTCGTGTGAAAGGTTGTGTTGCTTGAAACCCTGACGCTGCTGTCAGCCTGACAGAATTCAATTGCATTTAGTCGCCGTCAACCGTTCAACAAGACAGGCAATGTAGGTATAACGTAACAGTCAGACGCGTTCCTACAACCACTGTTGCAGAGGAAAAGCAGTAAATAATACATATTTATTCTGAGTGTGTGTTTGCAGCCTTAATTATCCAGCATGCAATGTGCATGCGCCAGATTCTCATCTGTGACCTGTCCGGCTCTAAATTTTTTTGTCACATTTTCTCATAAAAGGCACGAATTTCTAAAAAAAAAGTTATTCAATATAAAATGTGTGTTTTGACTTTCTCTACAATTTTTTTTGAAAAATTTCTCATTATAACAAGAAATGAGCGAGATATAGTAAAAAAGTACGTTGGTCTTAAAGTGGCCGTTATTGTTGTCAGATTTTAATGAAACTTGAAAGATTTTAGAACAATGTTCAAATGTCAAATTTCTTTTAAATCTGCCCAGTGGGAGCCGAGCTGTTCCGTGCGGACGGACAGACAAACATGACGAAGTTAACTGTCCCTTTTCGCAATTTTGCGAATGCGCCTAAAAGCGAAACAGCTTCTCTTACGTAAGAATTCAGTGCGTACCGCGCAGTAAACACTTTAAACTCTGGTTATAAAAAAAATTTGTTTATGTTGTTTAAGAAAAGAGTCACTGTTTTTTCTGAGATCCACACAGAAGATATAAAGGCACGGTAAGCACCATGTCGATTTTTTTAATATTGAACCTGGTGATATGTAAAGTAACCGTTAGGCTTTAAAGTTTCAATACATACTCTACACGATCACCCTTCGTAACTTTGTTGTCCCGACGTGTTCAGTCTGGTAGGTGATCCTCTTTCGGGGAACGGGTTTGGTTCACCGAATCACATATAGTTTTAATTACTTCTTTTTTACTTGTTGTTTTGTTTACTCAAATTATTGTTGAAAAATGAAAAAAAGGCGCACTGTATCAAGTTAAACAACTAAATCATATTTTATTAAAATAACACAGTCACTTGTACTCCCTCACTCACACCTCTCCTAAGCGACTGACTTCCTTACTGGACTGCTAGCGTCCGTTATCACCTCCTAACAGTTTCGGTGTTTAAATCTATCCTCTCCTACCTATCACCAACGGTCCTGAATGTACGTTGACAGATTGACCTACAACACATGGTCATGAACCGTCCGTAACTGACGCCAGCAATCCTAATAAACAACTGCACTAAAAATGATAGGCTACATTACATCATATTGATACACGATTTCTGCCGTATATTTAGGAAATAAATTCAAGTTAACGTGACAGTATGTAATTATGAATACAAAAGAGTGATATAAACTGATCTAATTTTATTTTTAAAATGAAACTTTATGTGAAAATTTGCAGTAGATTTCATCAAGTTAGGTTTGTATAACTTTGAATTAAGTAATGTGAAAACGTAGAAACTCTACAAGAAGGTACATCGTTCTTCAAGTATTAAAACTGCAAAAACTGTCATTCCCGAATCTGAAAAGTGTGCGAATGGACAAATTCAGAATCGTTGTCAGGTAAAATCTGTAGGAGATGCGTGCGCCTAAATTTAATATTTCTGTTAATCACTACTAAGTACGTGTTTTGGCATGAGTGTGTACTACTTCTGTCTTTATACTGGCGAAGAAGTGTGTGTTCGTGAATACGGTCTGTCGATAAATTTAAATTCTCTGAATTTCGGTTCCCTACAAATATAAGGGAAATGCATTTCCACAGCCGTGTAAATAGTTACAGCGATGTTAAAGTTTCCAAACGAAAAATGCATTTGCGTACACACCTTTTGAAATACGTATATATAAAATATACATATATGACACCCTAAAATGACAGCAAAAGAAATATGAAAACTATTAAGACTTACGTTCTACGGACGACAAAATTATAACTTACTGTCACCAAGTGTTTTCAAGTAACAAGGTTTCTGCCGATGGAATGTAACAGATTTTATCTGATATTTGGAACATTACCCAACTTCACCGATGTTTTAAGGTAGATGGTTTCGAAAATTGGTCTTGTTCCATTCACCTTCTACTAACCCCAAATGTGGGGGCAGCATTACCTTCCGAAACACCAGAAACAAGTTACCAAAGAATATGTTTCCTACGCCACAAGCCTTCCATCGTATTTACGTTAGTGTGTATAGATTTATAATTGATAAAATATCTGTAAGAGTGTATGATTTAAAACTTTAGCACCGTAATGTATTCGAGTCTACCTTTTTCCCTATCTTTATGCATGTGCACAAAACATACTAACTTCCACCTGTGAGCAATAAATTTCTTACTAGTATGTAGTTTGGTAAAACTTTCAATTATATGGAAAAATTATAAGAAAAATATCATACTCTTTTCTTTAACAACAATTGTTTGGAGTTAATTTCTCGTTGCTGTACACAAACTTATCAAAGAAAATGTATAATAAAAATTGTTGTGTAGTTGACACACATTAATTTTTGTTTTTGTGGCTTTCTTTCTTCTCTTTCTAGCATTCTTGTATGTACTGTGTGTAAGTCATAAGCTTAATTTCATCATGCTTAGTTCTCGCCTCTCTGCAACTCATACCATTTGTTTACACTTCCATTTCTCAGTAAGGAGACCAGGCATGGGAGGAATATAATTTCCTTCTATTTTTTTTTGTTTATAACTGGACGCGCTAAGTGTTTATCGCGCGAGCAGTGTGAGGATTAACGCATGTAACAGTAGCTGCCCTGTTCTGCAGTAGCAGTCTGCTGCGTATCTCGAAAAGTGATTGAGCAACAGAGTATGAATCTAGACGACCAGTGAGTGTTAACGGTAACGAAGAGCCCCGCTGGCGAGATTTGTCACCAATACAGTTCAGTTGTAACTGCAATTATTCCCTAATTACGCACAATAAAACTCCAGTACACTATACTTGGGGATTATTGGGAGTGTGTGCGGCTTTCCCGATTCCCCGTCTTAACCTGAGTTCCGAGTTCCGTCCCTCCTGGAACAATATCCAAGATACGTTCCTCACCGGGTCCGCACCGGATACAACAAAATAAATTATACTCAAAAGCATATTGGTGGCCGAAAACTCTAGGTATTTCAACTGTATAATAGTACAATAGATGTCATGGAATGACAGTTGTTGTTAATACTGGCACAACACACAACAGGATGAACAATACAAAGGTAATGGAAGTGTAGTTAGAGCACATAGACATATAAATTCACACTGAGCAATAATGTTAAACGTTCGCACTAAATAACACAAAACAAGACACGCAACATACGTAAAACGTAACATTGTGACAGGTTTCGCGTAGCCATTGTTCAAATGGAAACGCAACCATGAATTCTCTGTGTTGCTGAGCAACAAGTCACTGTCAACCACTTAAAAATATTGAGGGTTGCACAACAATGATTTTATGGAAAATTTGTATCGCCGGCAAAAATAACACGTACGTAGGTCTTCACGTAATTGTCCGATGCTGCAGTTAAACAAAATGTTCTGTTGGTCTTGGCCTTAGGCCACAATCTGGGTAAGCAGATCGCAGTGGCAGTTAGACGTCGTTGGGCATTTTCTTATTTCGTATAAATATTGCGGTAAAACATTTAGCGAGATCGGACGGACTTAATCAATTATGAAGCAATAGGTATTAAATATTATGAGAGTTTGCATTTTTGCTTAGTTACCCAGGATGCAAGTCACATTTCTTATAGTACAATAAAATTTAACCTCACCCACTTCCTACAAATCGAATGTGATGCCCAACGGCTTTGACATGAACAGTGCATCGTTTAAAAGTCGAAATAATACGAAGCCCCCAGGACCTTATCCGGAATTTCATGGGAAAAATTATTAAGCTGGTAGGTGGTTTGATCAAGATGGGGCTGATAGGGAGAGATTGAAAAATGGTAATGAGAGCAAACGGCAGGGTGGGATTGAGAGGAAGACATATTGCACGCAATATAAGCATCAATAACCCCGTCCTCTTAACTGCGTCACTGGAAAATGGTGGCGGGGGTGGGGATTAATGAAGGGGTTGCAGCACAATACCCGCTGACGTGTAGAGGGAGATGGAATCAAACCATGAGCAATTTTAAGGGTTCAGGGACAACTCGTAATTCCAACATCAATGTATGTGTATCACCACAGCTTCGGCGTCTCTAAGACACAAATAGGTAATGGGGAAGCAGAGGGATACTTATACATTGTAACGACTTCTTATGTCTCGGACATATTTGTCTGAATAAATTTCGTATTTTTATGACAACGTTTACTCCTAAACCGGCCATAAAAACGGGTTACATTCAGTGCATGTATCTTTAAAAACTGGAATTCTCTGTACATATAAAGTACAGCTTATAGAAAACTGCATTTGTAATGTTCAATAATCCCTGGAATTAACGTTTCGAGATATAATCATGTACTGCAGGTTGATAAAAAAAAATTAACTCTCAGGTTTTCTTTAAATATGAAATAATGGACTCTGCGTGGGAAACACGTCTGTCCGTCTAAAAAATAGCGTCATCGTCGTTAGAGAGATATTTAATACTTGGTATCAGAGAATCGCTAAACCTTGTCAGAAAGATTATATGTTGCAATTCTTAAAGTCAGTATTGTGGTTAGAATACGGTATAAAATTATTTTAATTTGTTGTTGATTTAATTATCGTGTCCAAACGTGCTTGGACACAACAATGAAATCAACAGCAAATGAAAATAATCTTATACTCTATTTTAACTGTATTTAAACTACAGTAGTGATTGTAAGAACTGAAACATTTAACATTCATAATAACAATTTTAATCACATCAGCTGCACCATAAGCTGCACATGCTAAAACTTACGAGCTCCCTGAAAATGGGCAAAAGTTAAGGCCCCAAAAATGACGAGCATTTATTAACAAGTAAAAAGCGTTGTGCAACAAGTTGGTGTTAAATTTTACATACGTAATACGGTTGCACGGATAATGTACAACATTACATTTACGTAAGCGTTCAAAGACAAAATTAAAACGTGATGCATAAAAATTAGTTCTAGGAGCTGTGACTAGAACAGTCGAAGAACATTTCCTACGGCACGATATAAGTAACTGATGGGTGCGAGCGGCGCGCCGATGCGGGCCCCTGTGTACTACTGCCTGCGCCATCTTCAGCACGATGTCAAAGAAGCGAGCTACCTGCATGAACGAGGTTTACCACAACAGTTTCCCGTTAAAAGGCGAAGCCGCAATGCGCAAACATACGAATAAGGAAGATCGCAATGTTATGAGAGAAGACTAAGGCTTACACACATGTAGCGACATTATGAATCCAAGGTTCTCAGGGCGGTGGCTATGAAAATACTTTCTTCTGGTACGAGACGTCCAATAATCTGGTAGATGCGTATTGGTTTATCAAGGAACCTGCTACCTACTTCACTTTAGCAGAGCAGAGCACATCGGTAAATTGATGTCAGGGTATACGGCATCATATCCTAGAAACAACCTCTTACTTAATTACTTAATCCATGGAGTAGAGTCCTTCTTGAGAAGCTAACCAGTTTGCAGCTACCCAAGAAATTCCCCGCATTTTATACAACCCGAAGGTTCATTACCGCATTCACAAGTGCCCGCCACCTGTCCCTATCCTGAGCCAGCTCAATCCAATCCATACCCCCACATCCCACTTCCTGGAGATCCATATTAATATTATCCACCCATCTATGCCTGGGTCTCTCCAGCGGTGTCCTTCCTTCAGGCTTCCCCACCAAAACCCTGTACACGCCATTCCACTCCCCCATACGCGCTACATGCCCCGCCGACCTCATTCTTCTCGATTCTATTACCCGAACAATAATAACAAGCACAAGTCAGAGCGAGTATCTTACAGCAGATAATTAACAGAAATGTTAGAACGTGGATGGAGAGAAGAAGGAAGAAATACATGGTGCGTCCTGTAGGAACATGCCAAGGTGCGTAAATCATTACTCATTCGGGCTAATAAAGGGATTCAAGCGACGTTCATAACGGGTGAATATAATGAGAGTCGTTCGTTACCTTATAAATGAACTGTACAATCCATACTGACGCGGAACTTCTCTCTGTCCGGAAATCAGTTTTGTTTTTACTGCAAACACAGTGTTCATTTACGTGTTCTGATTGTACGAATAGACTTGCGAACCAACAGGGAAAGAGCAAATACCAGTTTATTTGGACTTATACCGGCATGTTTGAACTCTGCGGAGGCTGTTTATTGTCGCTGAATATCAAAATACTATATACGGATATCAATAAAGGAGAAAGCAACACCAAATTTGACATTTTGAGTTTCTGATATACCTCCGTAATCATCGACAATAATACGTATCGGAAATGTTGAAAAGATGAAAGCTGTCTCAAAAATTCCGTAAAAATGGAAGGGAGAAAATGTAATTTAATTTCGAAATATCACAACTGCAGGCATTGTGCGGAAGTATTCAAAGCCCGTAGGACAGCTACATGAACTGCGGTTACGTTTCCTCTCTGCAAAGAGAAAAAGTGTAAGGTTGTTGAGACAATACAGATCTACGTAGGTACTCTCACAAGAGTCCAATAAAGGTTCACACCCAAAATAATACACTTTCGTTACACAGCTGAATGTAAATTCCGAGTTTTTAGTCATGTACTTACTCTATTTTCGATAATTATTTAGAAGCCGTACAGTGGCGGAACAGAGCTGAGTGTATCATTGTTCAGGCACTAACATTTATATCGATATATCGAAACCTTTAAAAGTCAATTAAATTAATTAAACCTTCGGCACAAAAAATAACAGAACTAACTTCTGAACGAAAGTCAAAATGATAGCTACGTAATTTAGAGATAATGTATAGGAAATTCTGGAAGTCGATGTGTCAAAGCCAACTTTCGGTTCTTGTGTATTATGGCTTCCAATTTGCTTAAGTACAATGTAATTTCACCTGTGGCAATTTCCAGAACGGTAACTACTGTCCTCCTCACAGCTCTGTGGTTTTCTCAACTTCCGTACTTGTTTGATAAGCCTTCAATCAATTGACATGTGCATGTTCATGCAGGATTCGCGATGGAGATCAGGAATACGTAACACATTTTAGTCGGAAAACGTGAAGAGAAAAGCATATCTGGAAGATATAGACTCTAAATGACAGGATAATATTAAAGAAGTAGATGTTATGATAATTTAGGATATAACTGGTTCGTGATATGATCCAATGCGGGATGATGTGGAGAATACAATGAATCACGTACTTGAAAAAAAAATAATGAGAAACTCTCTAACCAGCTCTTTAACTACTATTTTGCCTAACAGAAATCAGTTCCACGCGCGCCTCATAAGGAATATCAATCAGATACTGCCGTGTCTCGTGGATAGCTGGCTGCCCGTCCTTCTGTCTGTCTACTGGGCCTTTCGACTTCGTTTTACTCTGCATAATTTTAAACGACTACCCGAGTGGACAGTAATGGCGCAATATAAATTTCGATCCACGTGGTCAATAAAGATTTTTGGTTAAAATACTCACACAATATTTTACGTGCATTCATATCATTAAACACATACTGGAGATAAATCGCAGAAGGAAAATGTATACTTTTACGTAATTAAGTTCCTTTCGCGTGCGTTCCTTTTTTTGGGGGGGGAGGGGGGTAGGGGGTAGGGGTGGGGTTGTGAAGGAGCGTACTTGGGAAACTTGATGTACTTATCATGCGTCTAATAGGCTTACTGAATTGTATATGAAACCACTTTACATTTCTTTCAATTCGTGGACGAAATAAATAAGCCAATGAAAGTTCCAAGCAATGGGCTTTAATTAACTGTCATTCATTACCTACAGAGTTGAAGATTCTCTACTTATGGAAATGGTCAAGAAATGCCTTACTCTTATGGAACCAAAATTTTTATGAAGTTTCCCTTTCGAACAATCATGAAATATTTAAAGCGCTTAACCTTCCCATTCTATTTACTGAAAACACACAGTATTGACATTCCACCGCTCACGCCAATGTATAACTTTTCGTTTCTTCCTTTCTCTTCAACAAATAATTTATCCTTCATTTTATGTTCTTGTTTCTTGTACATGGTTTATGTTCTCATTTTGTTCTCAATGATTTACTTACTCTAACAAAACCAGGTGAGGAATAGGCGTAATTTGTAAAAAGAGTCAATATCGATATATTTCCTCCATTTCCCATCAATCAATGGCGCTTCGGTCGAATATGTCGATAAAAATAAATAACCCTATGGACAGGCACCTTATTAGGCCCACTGAAGGCTTCAGAGGGATTGGCAGGTGTGGTAGCACAATCGTTCATGAATTTTGAATTAAAACTTTTCTCTTTACTGTCAATTTGATCCGTGCAAACAAACTGCTGAAATGGACTAACATAGGAGCAGTATGACCAAACGAAGAGAGTTGACCCAACAGCACAATTCAACAAGCCGTACTTAACTTACCTCAATATTTGGTGGCAATTCAAAGCGAACGAAGCGTAGTGTTTTGACAGCAACACGTGCGATTCACGTTCAAGCGATCACAGAGCTGCACACCGCTCAGAATTCGATACGGTTGAAATAATGTCGGGCGGCTACAAGAAGTTTAGTTGTCCGTGCGCTTAACGGGGCTAAAAGACTTTTTTTCTTTTATTGGAATGGGAATATTATATAACGTTTAATATAACAACAGAAGAACGAAATTAGCAGGTCACGTAGCACGTGTGAGAGAAACCAAAGTTTCGTTTGGAAAACCTGAAGAAGGTGTACTGCTAGTAAGCTCTAGGTCTTTATGTGTGAATTATACACAGATTTATCTCAAAACAGAGTAAAAGGAAGTGAATTTGATTCATCTGGCTAGGTTAGGTACGAGAGGTGGGATCTTCTGAACACTGCTAGGACTACATCAGCTAAATATCAACCACTGTGTGGAGTAGACAACTGCGAGAAACGAAAAACTGCAAAAAGAAACTGTAATTATAACCTTCAGTCATGTATCAATTCAAGAATTTTTGACTAAATAGTACGACGTGATGATCTTAGTAATATAAACACAGAATGAGTTTTGTAACAAATGAGTATATTGCATTACGTTTTGTTGGTCGCCGAATTCAAAGAATAAAATAAATTATAATTTCAAATTTGAAAGGAAAGGGATTCGCTGCTGATACTTACAATGAACATTCAGGGTCCACGTGTCTTCTTGCGCACTGCCACTAATTTGTTTGTTCTCCGCACGGCACGTCAGAGACTTCCCAGAATCGTCAATTTGAGGCGAGAACGTGAGTGTGCTAGTTGTCACATTTCCATCAGGGCTTATCTGAAACGAAGAAAATATCCATCAAAAATGAAAACTCGTCTGTACCGCCTGCACAAAATGTTTTCCAGAACAGAGAGGCGTAACTTTTTAGTACGTGTGACTCTATAGATTGCAGAATTGCCGGAACATAAAAAATTCAAACTCGTTTTATGTTAAAAATATTGTTATAGTATGTACTGAAGAGATTTGAACACAAACTGAATGTTCACACACGGGTGCTAATAATTTCCAATGTTTGAACAATTCCTTTATTTACGTGATTTCGCATTAATTAGCGATCTGCGTCACATTTGACCCTCTGCACGTTGATATGAATGAGGACGGCTCCCACTGGACAGATTTTCATGAAATTTGATACTTGGTACACAAACAAAACTCCGTCGAGAAATTCCAGTTTTGTATAAAATCGGCAAATCATCGGGCACATTACATGAAGACCTAATTACGTTTATAATGTTGACAGCAGTATACGATATTTTGTAACCCGACAACAGTGTCAAGGGAACCAATTTTTGCATTTCCGTGGTAGCACTCAACACTTTTACACTGTTGCCAGCTATATGTATGTCAACAAAAAATATATAAAATGGACGAACTGGTATGTTTCGTGGCAGAAACTGATATACAGCGCATCATAATATTATGTTACATGTATATTGCCTATTTTGTGATGATTGTGCACTGTTTATGGTTTCGTAAGGAATTAAATTTTCTGCAAAATAATGTTAGTATGTAAGATACATTTTCTTCCAAAGAAATGCAATTATATATAGCTTTACCCATGAATTATTTAGTGTATACCCTTGAAAAGACACAGTGAAAAAAAAACAGGAAGAAAGCAGTTTGGAAACAGGTATGGCGAAATTTAGTTTTGTGTTCTTTCAGGTTTCGTCACATAAGCATTTGAAGGAAAGTCGGTGGATTAATTTGCTCTTGGAACTTATTCACAAAAGTGAAATATTTTCTTAATTAAAGCGCTATGTATCTACTCCATTTTAAGCCTACACTGCACTCTACCAATGGCAAGTGCTGTACAAGTCTCTGTGCTACCGTTACAAGTTTAAAATACTTCATTAAGACAGCGGGAAATGCCGTCGCCGCCGCAGCCGCCGCCGCCACTAACACCACCAAACCCGCTGTCAAGTGCTCTACCACAGCGCGTTCCCAACTTTCATCACGAGGCTCCCTCCGACTTTTACCGCTGCATTGCTGTGGTCAGACCCCTCACGATCCACCGACACAGGAACTTGACTTTCGCCACACATTTGGTCACATCTGCTTGCCGAGAGTATGGTAAATAGTGTGCGTTTTGACACGTTCAGGGACATGAACAGATGTGAACGAGTTACCAAAGGACGTTCAATATTCACCGTTTAAATCAAACGCACATTACTGTTGGAAATGTCTGGTTTTCTAGGTTGAGAATGTTGAAGGATTGGCTAATAAACGGCAGATACCTTTTTCGTTTTGAGTGCAGTCACAAAGCTGAAAAACATTTCACTAATGCGTAAAGTACATCACACAGATGAGAATTGTTGTCGGTAAAAGATATTATTATAGAGGCAATAATAAACTCCCCGTGCTTTGAGTATCAGTAAGAAGATTAACAATGATACTGCCGCGTGAAGACTTCTCTTTACCTTGGACACATTCTTCTTCTTCTTTTTCTTTCTTCTTCTTCTTCTTCTTCTTCTTCTTCTTCTTCTTCTTCCATTGACACTACAGCCCACTGTGGGCTTTGGCCTGTCGAAAAATGTCCTTCCATTTTTTCCTGCCACCAACTATCTCCATCTTCTCACTCCCAACACTTGAAGATCTCTTTCTACTTCCTTTTTCCATCTTTTCCTACGTCTACCCCTTCTTCTCGTCCCTTCCAGTTCTTGAGTGAAGATCTTTTTGGGCATCCTGTCCTTCTCCAATCTCTCTAGGTGACCTAACCAACTTATTCTTTGACTTTTATCCATTTTACTATATTTTCTCCTTTGCTCATCTCTTCTAGTTCTCGATTCTTCCGACTTTTCCATCCACGTTTTCATATTTAGGACTATATATTCTTCTAAATATTTTCCTTTCAAAAATTAGCAGAGCTTGTTCTTCTTTCTTCAACGTCCATGCTTCCGCACCTTGGACACCTGTCCATTAAAAAGTTTCTCTCAAACCTTTTTTGGAGAGCTCGGTGGTGTCATGTACTTCTATCGAAATGAACGTCTTAAGGCTTAGCTGTTTATTTACGTACCACCAGGTTTAACATTCAAAAATTCTACAAGGTACTCACCTTGCTTTTAGTGTATTATACGGATCTCAGAACAGACAGCGACTTTTGCTTCATACAGAATTAACTGATTGGTTTGTTTGTAACCGTGGGGGAAAGTGTTTACAGCGCGGTACGGACCGATTCCTTATGTAAAGCAGATTACGTTTAGTCTTTAAAAGGTTAGTTACATGACATATTCATATAATAAAAGCCAACAAGGTGCACTATTTCTCAACTTTATTTGGTAAAGAACTCTACATGTTTCGGACAGACTTACTGTCCATCATCAGGAGTCTTAATACCGTATTCACAGCAATTGTTATCTGTCATACTTGTTATGTTGACTGTCTGCCAGCGAGGTTGGAATGAAAGTCTGTCCGAAATATGTAGAGTTCTTTGCCAAAATAAAGTTAAAAAATAGTGCATCTTATTGGATTTTATTATAAGAATATACCACGATGCACGGTCCTATGAATGTCAAATAAATAAAAAAAATAATCTGATACAACACTGTATATGAGGAGATAAAGAAAATTTTTTCGGCAATTATGGCTGCCACACTCCGCATCGTGTACAGAATTTCTTACTTCACCCCCAGAAACTTGAAAACACGTCAGTATGGAATTGAACGCATTGAGAAAGAACAAAGGCCAATATCAAATGATGCAGTACCACGATATTCCACAGGTGACGTACTTAGATTAACAGTTATCGTATGAAGTAAACCGTGAACACTAAGAACAAAGAAACCAACGGCTGAAACGCTACAGCTGGAACATTCAAACGAAGAGTAAAGAAAGGTGGGGAGTTAAAATTCTCCCAACTGACAGCGGCTGTCATTTACATAACAGTTAGAACGAATAAGGACAGAATTGCTGGTCAAACTGGAAAGGCGATTACGAAATATTTTATGAAGTTCCCAAGATTGTATCACGTAACAAAAATTAAAATTTAATATGAGTGGGAATATAAGAAAATTTATGGTAGATAGAAGAATAGTGTGTGCCGATAAAAGTTGGCGTGTTGCCTGGGACACATAGGTCTTTACTCACAAGGCTGCTAGGATTGTGGGTTGCAATTCTACTCGGTACCTGGGTATGCATAAGCGTTTCTGCTGTGAGTGTTTCGTCCACTTTAAGTACAGGAATTGAAATGGGCCGATCCTCCGTCCAAGAAACGTTAAGAATTATTTAACAGATCTATAAAAACAGAAATCAATTGTAAATTCCAAGAGGCAGATGTCTTAATCCTAAAGGTACAAAAAAATTAAGTATGGAAAATTAAGATACATTTTAAACGCAGAAATAGTTTACCGTGTGCCCGATCCAGCCACCATATTTCAAGACAAGTGACACATAAAGGTGGTAAGGTTGTCAGCCCTGCGCTCCTGCCACCTTTACCCCTCAGGAAATACTCCTGGTACTCATTACTGTTAGAGGCTGAGTCGACCCCACGGCCATAGTGCGGTCGGAAGGATTATGGCAATGAAAAATTTCAGTGACCGTAAATGGTAGACAAGCAGATTTTAAGAAGGAAACTGTACCTGTAAAATGGATTGCGATATTTCAGTGTCGTTGATTAAGCAGCAGAAAGGTGACATACAGTTAGCAACTTAAAAATGAGGACCATGTAGCTTATTCTTCATACAGATCCAAAGAAGACCTAGATAGAAGTGTTAGGAACTGGCTGTTACAGTGAAAGACCTCTGCCACCGCATGTACGAGCGAAGGAAATTGCATCCGCATCTATGCAATTTAGAGACGCCTACTCGCTCAACATATCTGATGATGATTAAAACACACTTGTACATTCTGAAAGTTAGTTCCTTTTACAGCAAACTACGGTTGTAATACGGCGCAAGTCAGTCGCCGGCCTCTCAACGCGGAGGATCCATTTCGATTCCAGACTATTAATTGTTGGAATCATGGTGGACGAATTTTAACTAGGACACAGTTGTCTTCGCAGTACTTCTGTTGCCCATTTCTATATCACTTCACCACTGTTTCATACTCACATTCTTTATATGCTTACGCTGTAAATATCAGAAATTGAAAGGCCCGAGAAATAAATTATGTCTCATTTCTTTTAAATCTGTGGAAAAGGAAAATATGCACATGGCATGTATACATTCAACGACACAAGATCTTATATCGCTCTAAGAATTAATTTTTAAGCTGAACTTTACATGCAATTGTGTTGCTTGTTTCCGGCTGTACTGCTATACTTCAAATACATGCTGTGTACCGCATGCCACATTTTTTTACTGCAACTGAAGCGTCAGTAACCTAAATAGTATGTTATGGTATTAAGCCGGAAGTATAAACGTTGAAAGTTTCAAACCATTACGTTATGATAATTAAACATCGATTTTTGCACATGTATATATGTTCGCCCATATTGATAGGAGGACGCAATATGTATTTTCCGTCATAGATAAAATCTAGTGCCGTTCCTTGCCCTCATCAGCAGTGAAACTCTGCATACATTCGTAAACGTGGACATAAAAAAAACCCAAATAGAAATGGCATTAATTTAAATTCCCGCCACTAATGCACAACTGTATTTTATTTATGACAAATTTTGTGGTATAAAATTTTATCCGAAATCTTTAGAACAGAAAGATGTGTGAGGCTACGAAAAACGTGGCATGAACGACGAAACAAGAAGACATACGAATTTTTGTAGGGAAATATCTTGAAAAATGGTCAGTTTAAGAAAAACGAGAAGTGATTAGAACTACTTAAGACTCATGTCTAGTGGTGGACTTTGATATTAGCACATTGATCTTACGAGCTCTGATAGCGGACGGTTAGTTAAATCATCTGTTTAATTTGCGCCCAGCAATGGTAGAATGTGTAAGACACCTAAATGTGATTATATGAATTACACCCTCCCAAAGGGTTGCACTGCCTAACACACAAAATGATGTGGCCGAGAGTTGAATTTCGCTTCTTTTGTTGTGGTTCTTCACAGGATATTGTATTTCCTGTTTGATATATCAACCAAATTTTATAATTTCTAGATGGCAAGTACAAATTACCTACAATTCATGTATACACATTTTAATGCTGTGTAAGTTCAGACTATAACAGAGAATTCCTGTGGATGAACACAACTGCATTACTAAATCACTGGACTGTACATCTAGTTCACTCCTCATCAGTCTGGTTCATTACCCTCTTTATTTGATAACTAATTTACTCTCACGCTAAATATATTCCGCCAACACTCGAGCTACAGCGTTATTGATCTTGCTCTGCAACTAATGCAAATTAGACTTTTCATAATTGCTAATTTAACGCAAGATTCAGAAGTACAGTTATGATCAAAAATGTTCCATGTGTAGTCCCCTCTTCTGAGATGTCATGCCTTGTGGTTTTTTGTAGAAGAATAATAACATTTCGGAGAATTGTAACGCCACCAAATTCAGCATCCCAGAAGAAAGATCGAGTCAGTACGCTCCTTCGACACAGTGGGACACATACGGCTCAATACAAATTGTCATAAATTGAAAAGCCGGTATATGTTTAATTCAACGCAATGGTAACTTTAACTCCCATATAAAGTATATTGGATCTAAATGTTCAGGTCAGTTCGATTTAATTCAGTTCCATGCAATAATGTGCTCACAGAAGAGCCGTAAGGACAACTATAGAGGCACAACAAAGATATAAGAAAAATACGTCACTTAACAAACGACATGTTCAATATTTAGAAAAGAGGTACTGAGAATAAATCACGCCAGGCAAAAAGAGCACGACAAATAACATAATTACTGAAGTAACGAATAATTAACAGCGGTAATTTGTTTCTTAATATATTGTCAGTCCTGTTCAATTAAGCTTTTTTTTTACATTTTGTCTTAGTAGCGCAGGGTCAGTTACTGTACTAAGTCACGAACACGCGATTACCCAAGTAGCGGTGCAGTATTAACATACTACATACACAAACACAGCAGTATATGTGAGTGCTAACTCAACCCCATGATGATGAAGAAGACAATGATGATGATGACGACGACGATGATGATAATGATAATAATAATAATAATGAACAATATAACTCAGTAAGCTAGACTAGCTGCAATTTCAATAATCATAATAATAATGGTCGTAGGTCGATAACCACAGTTTTTTTGGGGGGGTTTTGTTTTTGGCGCGACAGCCCCCCGTGGGCCAGGGTCTCCTCGTGCACGAAGTTTCTAGATCACACACAACGACGCACCACAGTCAGTAGGACTCCTCTGGATGAGTGATCAGCTCGTCGCAGAGACCTCTATCTAACAACACTCACAACAAACAAACTTCCATGCCCCCGGTGGGATTCGAACCCACAATCTCAGCAGGCGAGCGGCCGCAAAACTACGCCTTAGACCGCGCTGCCACTGGGGCCGGTGATAAACACCGGTAGGTAAAGGTAAGGTAAGGTAGTCCCATTACATGCCTGGACAGATCCGGAGGTTTGCAGGAAGTTAAGGCTCCCAAATTTCGTGACAACGGCACAGGCCTTACACACCGTCCGTCTTTACCCCCAGGAAATATTCCTGGTACTCATTTCTGTTAGAGCCTGAGTCGACCCCAGGGCCATTACGTCAATGAAAAACCCAGTGACACCAGCTGGGATCGAACCAGCCATCTTCCGATTTGTAGCACAGCACCTTAACCACTGTGCTACCGCGGTCTCCACAGGACTACTTATAATCACTGCGCCTGGAATTAACGTAAAATCGGTTAATAAGCTATTACGTACTTCAAAATTACGGCAACTTTGTACGAAGATTTGTGGGCTTCAGGTAATTGATAAACAATTTCAAGGTGAAGGTACATTAAAAGTACTTCGCAAAGGAAATCCTAACAAATC